>Ga0078972_1004903_pt1 | contig 35199 bp, 32 predicted proteins | sample YelNatPaOPGAMG01_FD_67568 | JGI IMG/M metagenome (GOLD analysis project Ga0078972, IMG submission 67568) | Hot spring thermophilic microbial communities from Obsidian Pool, Yellowstone National Park, USA - OP-RAMG-01 (SPADES assembly) (version 2) | ecosystem: Environmental > Aquatic > Thermal...
GTCTTGCCGAAGTAAGAAAATTTTTGGACTATTGGCAGGCCCATCGAGAAAAGCTTCCTTACGAGATTGATGGTGCAGTCATAAATGTTAATCTCGAAAGCGCCAGGGAGGCTTTGGGTGTTGTGGGTAAGGCGCCTCGGGGCTCTATTGCTTATAAGTTTGCTGCCAAAGAGGCAACCTCTGTTATCAGAGAGATTGGTCTTCAGGTGGGGCGGACTGGCATTTTGACGCCGGTAGCAGAGCTTGAGCCAGTAATTTTGGCAGGTACTACAGTTTCGCGGGCTACGCTGCATAATGCGGATGAGATAGAGAAGAAGGATATTAGGGAAAGAGACACCGTGATTATTCGTAAAGCGGGCGATATTATTCCTGAGGTAGTCAAGGTAATTTTGGAATTAAGGCCAAAAGACACGAAGCCCTTTAAGATGCCCAAAAATTGCCCGGTCTGTCACTCGTTAATAGTCCGTGATCCTGATGGAGTCTATTATCGTTGTCCCAATAAAAACTGTTTTGCCAAAAGGTTAAGAATGCTTGCCCATTTTGCCGGCAAAAACGGTTTAGATATCGAGGGATTGGGTCCCAAGATTATTGAACAGCTCTTTAATGCAGGTCTGATTCGCGACGCTTCTGATATCTTTGAACTTAAGGAGGGCGATGTTGAACCCCTTGAGCGTTTTGCAGAGAAGTCGGCTCACAATCTGGTAAGTGCAATTTCTGCTCGTAAAAAAGTCTTGCTTTGGCGCCTATTAACAGCTCTGAGCGTCCCCCGTGTAGGCGGAGAGACAGCTAGAGATTTAGCTTTCTTTATTGAACATAAAGCCAAACTACCCAAGGCTTATACCCCTCATCGTCTTCTGGAAGCAGTTAGAAACTGGCAGGAGGCAGACTATGAGGAGATCCCGGAGATCGGACCTATTGTTGCCAACGGTATAAAAAGTTTTTTTGAGGACAAAGAGACGCAAAGGTTATTAGCCAAATTGAGCGAGGTGGGCTTAGAGATTGTGCGAGAAGAGCGAAGCACTAAAGCCAATCCTGCAATTTTTAACAAGACCTTTGTGTTTACAGGCGAGCTTCAGGGTTTTAGCAGAGAGGAAGCTAGGGAGCTGGTAAGATCTTTAGGGGGAAGACCCTCGGAGTCTGTGAGTTCAAAAACGGATTATTTAGTAGTGGGCGAAGGTGCTGGTTCTAAATTAGAAAAAGCTCGGGCCCTCAAAGTTCGGATTATCTCAAAGGAAGAATTCCTGAAACTTATCGGCAGAAGTTAAAGAGAGTTTTTTAAATCGTGAATTTCTGCTAATTTAGAGATAAATGAAGAATTTTGATTTTGCGCTCAAAGAAGTCAGACACCTTGCCCGTTTGGCAAGGTTGCGCCTCTCTCCTTTTGAAGAGAAGCAGTTTTTGAAAGACTTAAACGCAATTTTGAAATATATCTCTAAGATTCAGGAGGTAGATACAGAGAAAATTGAGCCGCTTACCTATTTTGAGAGCCAGAAGAATATCTTTAGGGAAGACGTAGAGATGAAAATGGATTATGATTTAAATCTCTTAATCGCTAATGCACCCTTTTATGATGCTAAGAAGAGACACTTTAAGGTTCATCCTGTTTTTGGAAAATGATGCTTGCTCGTGGTCTGACAATCCGAGAAGCGCGAGAGGGCTTAGATAAGGGTCAATTCTCGGCGGTTGAACTTTGTAAGCATTATTTTCAAAAGATAAAAACCGAGAACAAAAAGCTGAATGCTTTTATCAGTCTGAATGAAGAAGAGGCTTTAGAGAGTGCCCGTCTTACTGACCAGAGAATCAAAAAGGGCTCTATAAAAAGTATTCTTGATGGCGTTCCTCTCGCTATCAAAGACAATCTTTGCCAGAAGGGCCGAAAAACCACTGCCGGTTCACAGATTCTTCAAAACTACGTTGCTCCTTATGATGCTACAGTGGTAAGACTCCTAAAAGAGGCTGGTGCTATAATTCTTGGTAAGACAAACCTAGATGAGTTTGCTATGGGTTCTTCAACAGAGAATTCCTATTTTGGGCCCAGTAAAAATCCTTGGGATTTGACCCGTGTGTCTGGTGGTTCTTCAGGAGGCTCAGCGGTAGCGGTAGCAGCTGATCTTTGTGTTGCCGCCCTAGGTTCAGATACTGGTGGCTCGATTCGACAGCCAGCCAGTTTTTGTGGAGTGGTGGGTCTAAAGCCAACCTATGGCGCTGTTTCCCGATTTGGCCTGATTGCTATGGCTTCTTCTTTTGATCAGATAGGTCCTTTAAGCAAGAATGTTTTTGATAGTGCTGTTCTTCTTTCTTTTATCTCTCAAAAAGACCTTTTAGATGCTACCTCGGTGGGTCTCAAGTGGCCCAAAGGCGCATTTTTGCAAGGACTCAAAAATCCTCGAAAGATAAAGGTAGGGCTCATTAAAGAGAGTTTTGGCGAAGGGTTGGATGAAAAGGTTAAAGCCATTCTTTTTAAGGCTATTGAAATTTTAAAGGATGCAGATGTAGAGCTGATCGAGGTTTCTCTACCCCATCTTAATTATGCGCTAGCAGCCTATTATGTCATTATGCCTGCAGAGGTCTCTTCCAATCTGGCTCGCTATGATGGTATTCGTTATGGTCTCTCGAGGCTCTCGGAGGAGAGAAAGGAAGAGGTGACGCTAGAGGAGGTTTATAGTCTAAACCGTGCACTAGGTTTTGGTCAGGAAGTCAAGAGGCGGATTATGCTAGGCACTTATCTGCTCTCTGCGGGTTATTATGAAGCTTTTTACAAAAAAGCCCAAAAGATAAGAAGGCTTTTTACTGAGGATTTTCTAAAGGCTTTTTCCACCGTAGACTTTCTGATTTCACCGGTCTCTCCTAGTGTTGCCTTTAAATTAGGCGAAAAAACCAAAGATCCTCTTCTGATGTATCTCTCTGATATTTATACCGTGCCAGTCAATCCTGCGGGTCTGCCTGCTATCTCCCTTCCCTGTGGCTTTGCCGACAATCTACCTGTAGGTTTACAGATTATCGCTTCTCATTTTGAGGATTACTCCCTCTTGCAGTTTAGTCAATTTTTAGAGAATCTTTTAAAAGGCAGGCTTTGACAATGCCCTCAAGGAGTAAGAAAAATCAGGTTTTGCCTGAACATAGGTTTTTTCTAAACCTTTTTCTAGGTCTAGAAAAGCTCATAAAAGCAACTCTCCCCCTTCTTTTGCGGAGAAGAGTAGAGGGTTTACCCGTGCTGTCGGAATGGCAGAAGTTAAATAGGCGTTTTGATCTGGGCGGACCAGCGGAGAAGAGACTTATTCTCATTCAGGCGGATAAATTGCTCGAGAGGGCTCTTGAGGATTTGGGAGTAGAGGGAAGGGGGTTGGGTGAGAGACTCAGGCTGGCAAGGGTCTTTATTCAAGGCGACGATGCCTATTCGGCTGCCTGGCGAGCTCATAGGGTACGTAATCGTTTGGCACATGGCGAGGAGGTTAGCGAGCAGGAGTTGAGTGCGGCGATGCAGGGTTTTAAAATCGCCCTTTTGAATCTTCGTAGGAGAGGACGATGAAGAGATTACTGCCCATTATCGGTTTAGAAATTCATACAGAGCTCTTGACCAAAACCAAGATGTTTTGTGGTTGTCCAAATGCCCCTTTTGCCTCTATGCCTAATAGCAACATCTGCCCTATTTGTACCGGGCAACCCGGCGCCTTGCCGGTACCTAATAAAGAGGCAATCTTGAAGGCTTATCTGGTGGGTAAAGCATTGTCTGCTCACCTGAGCGCTTATTCCAAATTTGACCGTAAGCATTATTTTTATCCTGATCTTCCTAAAGGCTATCAAATTTCTCAGTATGATTTGCCATTTTCGGAAAACGGCTTTCTAGAAGTAGAGGGCGAAAAAATCGCTATTATAAGAATTCATCTGGAGGAGGATACAGGAAAGCTTTTACACTCGCCGGACGGGAAGTACTCTTTACTTGACCTCAATCGCGCCGGCGTACCTCTGTTGGAGTTGGTGACTGCGCCGGTGATTCAATCGTCTTTTTTGGCAAGAAGATTCTGTGAAGAGTATCAACAGCTCCTGCGTGACTTAAAAGTAGCCAATGCAGATATGGAGAAAGGCGAGATGCGCTGTGAGGCTAATGTTTCAGTGCAAGAAGAGGGAAGCTTTGAGTTTGTCGGTCTCCATCTTAGAACAAGGCCGGGCTATTTCTTAAATCCTAAAGTGGAGATTAAAAATCTTAACTCTTTTCGGGCGGTAGAGAAGGCGATCGAGTATGAGATAGAAAGGCAGACAGAGCTTCTCAAGGAGGGTCGGACTATCGTTCAAGAGACTCGCGGTTTTACTGAGAGGTTAAAAAAGACAGTAGTCCAGAGAGAAAAAGAGTCTGCCAAAGACTATCGCTATTTTCCTGAGCCTGATATTCCGCCAATTGTTGATTTTGATTTTCGGGTGTTAAGACTTCCTCTGTTGAGTCGGAGTTTGAAGATGAAGCTTCAGAGTCTAGGTTTGTCTGCCCCCCAGGCTGATCTCATTGCCAAAAACAAGCAGATAGCAGAAGCCATAATCGAAGGCTCGCGGGTGACAGAGGCTAAAATTCTTGCCAATCTCTATATTAACCGCTTCAAGCTGCAGCCGTTGCTTCCGCCAAGAGAGGTTGTAGAGGTGGCAAAGCTTCTTGATGAGGGAAAGATCCCGCCTGCTCTGGTAGGCGAACTTATAAACATTGCTTTGTCAGAAAAGATTGAGATCAGAGAGGCTTTTTCAAAGATGAGGGGTCGGAGAGCTGCTGAAAAGCCTATTGCAGATTTAATTAAGGAGGTGATTGCTGCTGAAAAAGAGGTGGTAGCTTCTTATAAAAAAGGCAAGAAAGAAGCGATAGGTGTATTGATTGGTAGGGTCTTAAGGGAGGGCAAAGGTTTATTAAACCCCAAAGAGGTGAAAGAGCGGCTCGAAAAAGAACTTTCCTAAAAGATTAATTTTTTGCTTTAATATCTTTAAATGGTTTTTTTTGAAGAATTAAAACCGATATTAGAAAGACTGCCGCGTTTTTTTTGGACATTATTTTTAGGGTATATTCTCCTCTACATCATTCGCATCGTTCTTAGTAGGAGTTTAAAGTTAATCAAGATTCCAGCCGAAGCGCGCGGCATCCTTTTAAGTGTTGCTGATATCTTATTCTGGCTTATTCTGGTCGTCGCCCTTACGCATTCTTTGGGCTTAAGCAAATTGGCATTGGGTATTACTGGCTCAGCCGCTTTTCTAGCGGCAGCACTTGCTAGCGGTGCGCATGAGTTTATTGCCGATCTTATCTCCGGGATTTATCTCGCCAGGGATAAGAATTTTAAATTGGGTTTTTGGGTGAAAATTGGTGAGATGAAGGGTGAAATTATAGGTATTGATTCCCGTAAGGTGAGACTTAAAGATAAAAATGGTATAATATATGTAATTGCTAATTCAGAAGTTGATAAGAAAGGCTGGGCAGTTTTAAATGTTAAATGAATCTTTGCTCTCTTTATTGATTTTAATCGCTATTATTTCTATAATTTTAATTACCCTCTACTTACTCTTTACTTTAAGAAGGATAAATGAATTTTTGGATGAGGGGAAAGTAGTCATAAGCGATTTAACAAAGACTGCAAAGATGGTGGAGTCGATTACAGAGAAGGCTGCTCCCTTTCTTATTTCAGGGCTTACCATCTTTGAGGGTTTGAAGAGAGGTTTGCAAAATTTCTTGGAACCAAAGAAAAAGGTTAATGTCAAAAAGAACAAAAACAAATAGCCTTTCAATCATTGCGCCTGTTGTGGGTATACTTCTTTTCACAGCTTCCCTTTTATTTGCACCTGTTAGTGTCAAGAGGTTGCGAAAGAGTCTTATTAAGAAGCAGCGGAGTCATAAGCAGAAACAGACGCTTGCGGTGAAGGTTCGGCGCAATTTAAAAAAACTTTCTTGGTAAGAAGGAGGAAAAATGTTTTCTAGCCCCGCAAAACCAACCCCGAGAGTAGCTATTTATGCGTTGATTCTTCTGCTCTCCTTTATCTTTGGGGGTGTCGGTGGTATCTTTGGTCTTCTTTTTCTGAACAGCCATCCCTCGTTTCAACAGGTTTTAGGTTCAACTCTTCCCGCTGCTCTTCCTAGTGCATCCAACTCGTCGAAGACTGAAAAGATTGTGGTGGAAGAGAGTTCAGCCATCATCGATGCGGTCAAAAAGGTTTCACCAGCAGTAGTCTCAATCAAGAGTGAGCAGAATATTCGCAATTTTTTCGGTTTTATCCAGACCCTTGAGGGAGGCGGCACTGGTTTTATTCTGACAGAAGATGGCTTAATCGCTACTAATAAACATGTGGTTAGCGATCCTAATGCAAAGTATACAGTCATTACCTCAGATGGTCAAAACTATCCTGCCCAAATAAAAGCAGTTGACCCTTCTAATGATTTTGCCATTCTCAAGATTGAGGCCAAGGGTTTACCAACAGTAGAACTTGGAGATTCTGATAAGCTAGAGGTAGGACAATGGGTGGTAGCCATCGGCTATGCACTGGCAGAGTTTCAAAATACGGTCACCGTGGGCGTGGTTTCGGCCAAGGATCGGCACGTCACCGCCTCCAGTTCTTATGGTGGAGTCTCTGAAAACTTAGAAGGTCTGATTCAGACAGATGCAGCTATCAATCCAGGCAATTCGGGTGGGCCTCTGGTTAATCTTAAGGGGCAGGTAGTGGGGATAAGTGCAGCTACTGCTGGCGATGCCCAAAATATCGGCTTTGCTATTCCTATTAATGCCGAAAAAACAGCGATTGAGTCGGTCCGTAAAAGCGGAAGGATTATCAGGCCCCTTTTGGGGGTGCGTTATGCGATGATTAACAAGGAGATAGCCAAGGCTAACTCCTTGCCGGTAAGTTATGGTGCCGTGATTATTCGCGGCGAGACTCCATCGGAGTTAGCGGTGATTCCAGGTAGTCCAGCAGATAAAGCCGGACTTAAAGAGAATGATATCATTCTAGAGATTAATGGCGAGAAGGTGGATGAAGACCACTCCCTTTCCTCTCGCTTGAGACAATATAAACCTGGTGATGAGATTGAGATTAAATTCTTTAGAGCAGGTGAGGTAAAGACCACCAAGGCGCGTTTAGAGGAGGCTCGCTAATTAATTTATGATCGTTAGATTGAAGCCCAAAAAGAGATTCTTTAAACTCTCTTTTTGAAGAGGGCTACATTCAAAGATCAGTTGGCTTTTTGGATGGAGATAAGGAGGGACCTCTTTTCTTAAACGCCGATAGAGATTTAAACCATCTTTACCGCTAAAAAGCGCTCTTTTAGGTTCAAACCTCACCTCAGGTGCTAACGCCGCTTTTAACTTTAGGGGTAAGTAGGGAAGGTTTGCCATCACAATATCGAATTTTTCTGTTGGCAGAGATTCTAAGAGGTCAGAGACTAAAAACTTAAGCCTTACTTTTCCAGCCGAAAGAGAAAAAATCTCGCCTTTTTTTAAGAAACCTAAAGAAGAGGCGTTTTTTAAGGCTAGTCTGAGTACCCTTTTAGAGATGTCTAAGCCAATAATCTCAGAGGGAAGATGGAGGCGGGCAGCCTCTTTGGCATAGGAGAGCGCCAAAACGCCAGCGCCGGTTCCTATGTCTAAGACCCTCACCTTGGTTTTTTCTCGCAGAAAGATCCGGCTTTTTGTGAGGGCGGTTTCCACAATCGTTTCTGATTCTGGCCGAGGGGTAAGGGCAGCGGGCGAAATAAAAAACCTGTAGCCCAAAAATTGCCATTCGCCAAGAATATAGGCAAGAGGTAGTCGCTCTTTGCGCCTCCTGAGCATTTTTTGAAAGAGTAGAGATGCTTCTCTCTTGACAGGAGCCTCTAAATGGGCAAGCAGCGTGGCTCTCGTCCACTCTTTTTGAGTGGTTCGTGTCAGTGTCTGACAAAGCATTAAACTTACTTCTAGCTCAGGATTTTTGATACCAACCTTTTTTAACTCCTCAATAGCGCTAAAGAAGAGATCAGTGATTTTCATTTTCCTGAAGGAGGGTTAGCCTTTCTTCCATATCGGCTTTCTTGAGCGTTTCTATAAGTGGTAGCAGATCGCCATTTAAAAACTGAGGAAGATTATGAAAAGAGAAATCAAGACGATGGTCGGTTAATCTATCCTGCGGGAAATTATAGGTACGAATCTTTTCAGCTCTTTTAGCACTTTTGACCTGGAGGCGTCGCTGCTCATCGCGTGCCTCTAAGGTTTTTTGATATTCTAAATTAAGTAAGCGGGCTTTTAAGACTTTTAAGGCCTTCTCCCGATTTTTAATTTGCGATTTTTCCTCTTGGCAGTTGACTACTAAGCCACTAGGTAAGTGGGTGATGCGTACCGCTGAATCTGTAGTATTTACAGATTGACCACCATGACCGCTGGAGTGGAAGGTTTCAATTCTTAAGTCTTCAGGTTTAATCTCTACCTGGGGTTTTTCAGGAAGAGGCAAGATAGCCACAGTAGCCGTAGAGGTATGAATGCGACCCTGCTTCTCTGTCTCAGGGATTCTCTGCACCCGATGGACACCTGACTCATATTTAAAAAGGCCATAAGCGCCTCTGCCGTGGATCTCGGCTACCAGCTCTTTTATGCCCCCTAGGGGGGTTATATTACTATCGTCGATCTCGACTTGAAATCCTTGTTCACTGGCAAATTTAAAATACATCTTGAAAAGATCAGCGGCAAAAAGTTCGGCTTCATCTCCGCCCGTACCCGCTCGGATCTCCAAGACAATGTCATCTAAATCATAAGGGTCTTTGCCCAGAATAGAAGTTTTGAGCTCTCTTTCAAGGTGTTCCTTTTCCTGAATTAACCTCTCCAGCTCCTCTTTGGCAGTCTTTTTTAATTCCTCATCCTTTTCTGTGGCTATCAATCTCTCGGTAGCCGAAAGCAGCTCCTGGTTGCGATCTATTTGTTCAAAAACCTCAAGCATCTTGGCGATCTCTTTCTGCTCCTCGGTAAGCTCCCAGAGGAGCTTGGGATTTGCCAAGACCTCTTTTTGGGCTAGTTTTTGATTCAACTCAAAATAGCGCTTTTCTAATTCTTTTCGTTTTTGGGAAAACATCTAAGAGGGATTATCAATTTTGATAGCAGGGGGTTTTGAGCGGCGTAGTTGATTCTTTATCTTCTTCCTTTTGCGATCAAAGCTGCTTTCTTGAGCGACCTTCAGTTTTTCTTGGAAGCGGTCAATACGCCCAGCTGCATCGATAAATTTGTGTTTTCCTGTAAAGAAGGGGTGGCAAAGATTGCAAGCTTCTACCTGGATTGAGGGTTGGGTTGAGCCCACAGTAAAAGTATTGCCACAGGCGCAGCGGACCTTAGCGTTCGGATAATATTTGGGATGAATTTCTTTTTTCATAGCCCAAAGTATATCACATATTTAACAAGAATTCAAAATTTGCCTATTTTTTTAGATTGTGCTAATCTAAATTGAAAGAAAACGCGATATTTAGCGAATATTATTTTTAGATTAAATTGTCTATGGAGCATATGGTAAAAATTCCTACCCTCAGAGAGTTGCTTAATGTGGGCGCCCACTTTGGTCATACCCGCGGCCGGCGGCACCCGAAAGCAAAATCTTTTATTTTTACAACCAAAAACAGTATTAACATTATTAATTTAGAGCTTACCCAGAGCTTGTTGAAAGAGGCTTTAGAGTATGTTAAGAAATTGGGCAGTGAGGGCAAGACCATCCTTTTTGTAGGCACCAAGAGGCAGACAAAAAGCCTTCTTACTGAGCGCTGCCAGAAAGCAGGTGTACCTTATGTCGCCGAAAGATGGATTGGTGGTTTGCTGACTAACTTTGAGGTAATTAGGAAAAGTGTAGAGATGTATATAGAGCTTGAGAAGCAGAGGGAGGAATCAGAGTTTCAGAATCTGAACAAGGTGATGCAGGCTAAAATGGAGCACAAGCTTTTACGCCTTCGGACTAATTTTGGTGGTATAAAAGAGCTTACAAAACTGCCGGATGCGCTCTTTATCTTAGACCTGGCCTCTGAAAAGACTGCTGTTCGGGAGGCCAGAAAAATGGATATTCCCATTATTGCTCTTGTGGATACAAATGCCGATCCTACACTAGCCCAGTATCCTATCCCTTCTAACGATGATGCAGGTAAGGTTTTAGAATTGATGCTTAACCTGATTCTTGAAGCCTATGAAGAGGGTAAAGAGTTGGCTGAAAAAATAGCGGTGTCAAAGGAGGAGGAAGATAAGAAATCTGTTTCTAAAAAGGGGACCAAGGATGAGTAGGATTGATTTGATTACTGAGATTCGCAAAGAGACAGGGTTCTCTGTGATGGAGATAAAAAAAGCCTTAGAGAAGAGCAACTATCAGAAAGAGAGGGCCATTGCTTTTCTTCTTAAGAAGGGTAGCGAGAAGTATGCTGCAAGAGAAGAAAGAGCTACCAATGCTGGCATTATTGAAGCTTATTGCCATCGGGGTAGAATTGGGGTGTTGGTAGAGGTTCTGTGCGAAACTGACTTTGTCGCCCAGAACAGAGATTTCCAAAATTTTGCCCATGAGCTGGCACTCCAAATTGCCTCTTCTGCTCCTCAAAATCTTGAAGAGTTATTAGAAAGCGAATATATTCGAGATCCCTCGCGCAAAATTAAGGACTTGCTTTTGGAGCTAAGAACCAAGATAGGAGAAAATATTAAAATAGGGCGTTTTATTCGCCTGGGGCTGGGAAGCTAAGAGAGAAAGACTAACAAAAACAGACTTCCTCTTTTCAAGGAAGTCTAAGGGTTGTTCTCAATTTTTTCTTTTTTTTCCTTCTTCCATTCTTCTTTTTTCCGTTTTGCTGGCAACGCTCTGCCCACTCCCTCTCACTATAGAGGGCCCCCATCTCTTCCTCGTCCCCGACGACAGAGATGGGAAAATAAAAATTTGACCGCATGCTTCCCCCTCCTTTTGGGAAAAATAGAATTAATTTTATTTTATTCTTCAGGAGTTTGTTAACTCTTTTTTCCTTAGTCTAGTCTTTAAGGCTCACTCTTCTTATCTTTGAGGCTTGTTGAGTTAATTGTGGTTCTCTTTCTGTGACCTTCGTTTTTGAGGGAGATTTTAAAGAGCCGTGATTGTTTTCTGAGCAAGAGAGAATAAAGCTTTGAAGAGATTTTTAAGCAGATTAATAAAAAAGACCCAAGAAACTGCTAGAAGACCTGATTTCTTGAGTCTTAAGGTGATTTAGTTAGATATATTGGTTTTGTGGTAACAAACGTACTTTGATTCGATAGAGCTTTATAAACTCCTCGAGGGAAAGATTATCAATTACCTCTTCAACTTCGGCACCTGCCATCTCAAACTTTGAGATGATTTTCCAGCCAATACCAAGTCTGCGAAGCTTGGGAGTGATGATTTGAAGATCGCCATCTGTCCAGGCGGTGATTGGTCTTAAACCGGCAAGTTCTTCTGTTTGCTTTTTTACCTCCTTGTTAGGGCGGCTTAAGACTATACCCAAACCTAGACAGGCAATTCTCCTTGCTAACGGTGGAGGAAGGTAATTTATGTTTATAAAGAGAACATCTGGCAACTGTTCGCCATAGGCGGTCATTAACGTTTGCGCCACCTCTTCCTGATCAACAATCTCTACCATTATAACCCCCTTTTAGTTATTTCGGTTTTTGTATTTTAAGTGATGTAGCTCTTTGTCAATATCTCTTTAGATTAAGCTAGCAGGTTTTTGAATGAAGAGAGCGCTTTTTAGCAGATGATCTTTGAGTAGGCAGCTTCCTTTTTAGCTTTTTTGGCGGGGGAGTTTTTTTTGGTGACAAATTTTGCTAATCTAGAGTAAAAGATGTTTGTTTTTAACGAAGACCTTAAAAGCACCCAAAAAAAGATGGCGCAGGCCATCTCTAGGTTTCAAGAAGAGCTTACGCGTTTAAGAATCGGCAGGGCACAATCCGCCTTTGTGGAGGATGTGGAGGTGGAGTGTTATGGAAGCAGAATGTCGCTAAAAGAGGTAGCTAGTATTACTACTCCTGACACCCGCTTGATTATTGTTGAGCCGTGGGATAGAGCTTTAATTAAAGCCATAGAGAAAGCGATTCTTGCTGCCAATTTGGGATTAAACCCTAGCAACGATGGCCAACGATTGCGAATCGTTTTGCCACCTATGACCACCGAGAGAAGACAGGAGTTGGCAAAAAGGATTGGAGACTTAGCCGAAGAGACTCGCATTATTTTGCGGAATCTACGTAAGGAATTTCTCGAGAGGGCGCATAAAGCAGAGAAGGCGGGTGAAATTTCTAAAGATAACAGCTTTAGATTGCAGAAAGAGATTGATTCAATTATGGAAAAATTCAACACAGAGATAGAAGAGTCGGCAAGGAATAAAGAGAGAGAGTTATTGACCATATGACAGCTTTTTATATTGCAATTTTTATTTTTGTTTTAGGTATTCTGGTTCTGGTGCATGAATTTGGCCATTTTTTGGCAGCTAAACTTCTGGGTGTGAAAGTAGAAGAATTTGCTTTTGGCTTTAAGCCGAGTCTTTTCTCATTTAAGAAGGGAGAGACTCGCTATATTTTGGGTCTTATTCCTTTTGGTGGTTTTGTAAGATTACATGGCGAAGAGTATGAAGAAAATCTTGTTTCTACAGAGCAGAAAGAGGTTCACAAACTTGATTCCAAAAGAGCATTCTTCAGCCAACCACCCTGGAAAAAGGCGATTATTGTTAGTGCAGGCGTAATATTTAATCTCCTTTTTGCCTGGTTGATTTTTACCATCTGGCTTCTTGGCGCTTCTTATCTTCCTGAGAAAAACTTTGTTTTTGTTGCCCAGGTACTGCCAAAAGCGCCTGCTTACCAAGCAGGCATTCGGGCGGGCGATCTGATTTTAAGCATCGATCACCAGAAAGTTACGACCTCTTATGAATTAAGAGAGATTACCTCCAAAAAACAAGGGCAAGAGGTGTTAGTCACTTTTCGGCATATGGGACATAACAAGAGCAAGGAGGTTAAACTATCTACCGGTGACGCACCGCTTGGGGTTGCTATTGAGGAGATCTCTATTGCCGAAAAAGTACCTTTCTACCTTGCTCCTTATTATGCTTTTGTTATCATTCTTAAAATAATCTTTATCACCTTCTCCTTCTTCTTTGGCTTAGTAAAGTCACTACTTGCTGGTAGTCTTCCCAAAGAGGCATCGGAGCAGGTAGCCGGGCCGATAGGTATTTACAGCTTTTTAGCCCAGATGGTTTCGCTAGGCTTTTTCTATGTGCTAAGATTCATAGGCATCGTTTCGCTCTCTTTGGGTATTTTTAATATTTTGCCGCTACCCGCTCTTGATGGTGGTAGGTTGGTCTTTACTATTGCTGAGGCTTTTTTGGGCAAAAGGGTCGTTTTAAGAAAGCTCGAAGCGGCTGTGCATACAATTGGTTTTGCCCTACTGATTATCTTAATAGTCCTTGTGAGTTTTAAGGATATAAGAAAGCTGCTGGGAGGTTAAATGGGAAAGTCTTTGCCTAAAAAGACTGAAAATTTTAGTGAGTGGTATAGTGAGGTCATTGCTCAGGCAGAACTGGCTGAGCATTCGCCGGTAAAGGGCTCGATGACAATTTTGCCCTATGGTTTTAGTATTTGGGAACGTATTCAGGCAGAGCTAGACAGGAGATTAAAAGAGCTGGGGGTGCAGAATGCCTATTTTCCGCTGTTTATCCCTCGGTCTTTTATCAAAAGAGAGAAGGAGCATCTAGAGGGCTTTTCGCCGGAGTTGGCAGTAGTCACTTATGCTGGCGGTAAAGAATTAAGCGAATCCTACATTGTTCGGCCTACTTCGGAGACAATTATTTATGAAGCCTATTCTCGCTGGATTTCTTCTTATCGCGATTTGCCCTTTCTGATTAATCAATGGGCAAATGTGGTGAGGTGGGAGCTGAGACCGCGTTTGTTTTTGCGCACCACGGAGTTTTTGTGGCAAGAGGGACATACAGCGCATGCAAGCCTTGAGGAAGCAGATCGCTTTGCTCTTCAAATCCTCCAAGGAGTTTATCAGAAATTTTTAGAAGAGGTTTTGGCGCTCTCTGTGGTGACGGGTCTCAAGTCAGAATCTCAAAAATTTGCTGGCGCCCAAAAAACCTATACTGTGGAAGTGATTACCGCCGAGGGCAAAGCCCTCCAGATGGGTACCTCGCATAATCTAGCAGATAATTTTGCGCGGGTCTTTAATATCACTTATCTAGATGCCCAGGGTCAGAGAAATTATGTTTTTCAGACGAGTTGGGGAGTTAGCACCCGGCTGATTGGTGGTTTAATAATGATTCATGGCGATGATTTTGGTCTTGTCTTACCACCATCTATCGCCCCTTTTGAAATAGTCATTTTGCCGCTTTCCGAGAAAGAGCTTCTCTTCTCCAGAAAAATAGAAGAGCTACTTCGTGACTTTCGGGTAACCCTAGATGGAGATTTTAGCAAGACTTTAGGCGAAAGAATCTATAAATGGGAGAAAAGGGGTGTGCCTATAAGATTGGAGATTGGGCCCAGGGAGGAAAGATTGAGCAAGGTGCTCTTCTCAAGAAGGAATAGACGCGAGAAAGAAGCTCTTGCTTACAGAGGGCTTGCTGGCATCATAAAAGAGCGTTTAGAAGGATTGCATCTTTCTCTTCAGAAGAGGGCTAAGGCAGAGTTAGAAAAGATTATTTTGCCTGCTTCTTCCTGGCAGGAGTTTCAAAGACTGATAAGAGACCGGAAGGCAGTTTATGCTTACTGGTGCGGGAACCCTCTCTGTGAGGAGAAGATTCAGCAGTTGACTACGGCTACTAGTCGCTGTTTGCCGTTCTTTGTGCCTCCAGAGATAGAGAAAAACCTCGGGCCAAAAAAGTGTGTTTACTGCGGAGAGGCGCTCAAGGAGGCTAAACCCTGGATTTTTGCCCAAGCTTATTAAAAGCAATCTTTTCATTAACCGAAAGATAAACGATGTCCTCCCTTAAAGACTCTCTTAAAGACCAACTGAAAAACCTTGCTGAAGGGCCTGGCGTCTATCAGTTTTTGAATGAAAAGGGCGAGGTGCTTTATGTGGGTAAGGCGAGCAATTTGAAAGAAAGGGTCGCCAGCTACTTTAGAAAGGGAGGGGAGTTACGTCCGCAGGTTTTGGCTATTCTGCCTGAGGTTTCAGAGGTTAAAACGTTGCCCACCACCTCTGAAATCGAAGCCATTCTTCTTGAAGCCTCTCTGATTAAGAAATTGCATCCCAAAGCCAATATCGTTCAGAGGGATGATAAAAGTTTTTTGGTATTGGCAATTACTAAAGAAAGATTTCCTCAAGTTCTTTTTTTCAGAGAAAAAGAGTTGAAAGGAAAAGGGCTGGATTTAGAAGAGAGCTTTGGACCCTTTCCCTCTGGACAGCTGATTAGAAAAGCCATCCGGATGATTCGCAAAATTATCAGTTTTAGAGATTGCAGCGCAAGCAAGTTTCGGCTCTATCAAAAGAAGGGTCGGCCCTGTCTCTATGGTTTTTTAAAGGTTTGTCCAGCCCCCTGCGTAGGAAGGATCTCAGAGAAGGATTATCAAGAAAAAATCGCGCTTCTTAAGAAATTCTTGGCGGGTAAAAATTTAGAAGTAGCCTTAGAGCTTGAGAGGAAGATGAAAGAGAGTGTGCAAAGAGAAGATTTTGAAGAGGCGGCAGAATTGAGAAACAGACTTCAAGCCCTCTCCGAACTCTTAAAAACCGCCTTTTTATCTCCTAGAGAGGATTTACCCAAAAGGATTGAAGGTTTTGATATTTCCAACATCTCCGGGAGTCTTGCCGTAGGCTCGATGGTGGTTTTTTATGGTAGTACTCCTCAATCAGATTTTTATCGCCGTTTTAAAATTAAAACCGTTGCCAGGCCAAACGATTTAGAAATGCTAAAAGAGGTCTTAAGGCGGCGTCTTGGTGAGTCCTTGAAGGAGGAATCTGCTTGGCCAAAGCCTGATCTTTGGATCATAGATGGTGGCAAAAATCAGCTTAGAATTGCTAGCAGTGTAAGGGATAGCTTTAGTCTTAGTTTTCCTATCATCGCCATTGCTAAGGGTCCTACCCGCAAAAAAGCTGATCTCTACTATAGCCAGGAGGATGCGTTAAAGATGCAGAAAGAGATAACAGGCGACTTTTCTTTACTAGAGAGATTGGCCAGGAGAGTGAGGGATGAAGCGCATCGTTTTGCCTTGAATTACCATCGTAAACTAAGAAGTCAGCAATTGACAGAGTCGATTCTTACAAAGATACCCGGTATTGGTCCAAAGACCTATAGAAAGCTTATTTTACATTTTGGCAGTTTGGAAAGGCTTAAGAAAGCAGATTTCCAGGTTCTTCGAGGGGTTATTGGCCCGAAAAAGGCAAGACTTCTCAGAGATTACTTTGCCTCTGAGGGCTAGCTGATAAAGAGCTTTGGATAAGGCCTCTCTTGGGGAAGAGGTTGCCAAAAGGGCATTATTAGATTGATTTGTTTTTATTTTTTTGATGATATAAAATATTTCTTAAAAGGTGGGTGAAATTTATCTCATTTTAAACTGGAAAACTTATGTAAGCATCGCCGATTGTTTTATTTTGCCTCCCTATCTGCGGCGATTGGCGGGGGAGGTTTTGGATTATCATCTGCAACTGATACTTTGTCCGCCGGCTCCCTTTTTATCTCCTATCTTTGAAATTCTAAAGCCGCTGCCTGCTAATTTAGCTTTAGGTGCCCAAGATATCTCTCATCTAGAGGGCGGTGCGGCAACAGGCGAAATTGTGGCCAAGACGGTTGCTCCCTGGGCGCAGTATGTGATTGTGGGTCATTCGGAGCGTCGTCGCAATCATCACGAGACCAATTATCGTATCTCTGAGAAAGCTTCTTTAGCCTTAAAATACAAATTAACCCCTATCATCTGTGTAGGTGAAGAGAAGCGTTCAGGTATTGCCACTACTTTTGTTGAAGAGCAGCTGAATCAGAGCGTTGTCTTGTTAGACAAAGAGGCGCTTAAAAGAGTAATTGTGGCCTATGAGCCGGTCTGGGCAATCGGGGTTCAAGAGTCAGCCCCTAAAGAGTATGCCGAAAATATGTTGAAACATTTAAGAAAGCTCTTACCCAAAGAGACAAAAGTTATGTATGGCGGCTCTGTTTTCGAAGAGAGCGCCAGGGATTTTATAGAAGCAGGCTTTGACGGCTTATTTATCGGCAGAGCCTCCTTAAAGATAAAGAGCTTAGAAGCAGTCATTAATAAGGTTAAAGATGCTATCAATTCGCGAAGCACAACATAAGGATAAACGTGTGCTTTTGAGGGTTGATTTTAATTTGCCGTTAAAAAATGGCAAGATTACCTCTACTTTTAGGTTGCGAGCGGCGCTGGCGAGTATTCGCTATTTGCTTGCCCGGCAAGCAAAAATTATTCTTATCTCTCATTTGGGAAGACCTAATGGGTTTGATAGACGATTTTCACTAGAACCGATTGTGCTGGAACTTAAAAAACATTTTAAAGTGCCAATTTTTTGGACCGAAGAGGTGTTGTCAATGGCGGTAAGAAAAAAGGTAGAAAACCTGGATAATGGAGAGATTTTGGTTTTGGGCAATCTGCGTTATCTGCCGGAAGAGGAAGCTAATGATCTTAAATTCGCCAAGGGCTTGTCTGGGTTGGCAGATATCTATGTTAATGATGCTTTCTCTTGTTCACATCGGGCCCATGCCTCTATTGTGGGTGTGACCAAGTTCTTACCTTCTTATGCAGGGTTAAGGATGGAGGAAGAAATAGAGAGCCTTGATCGTCTGCTTACCCATCATCCAAAACCCTTCCTGGTATTGATTGGCGGCGCTAAGCTTGAGGATAAAATTGACACTTTAAAGAATATCTTACCTATTGCCGAGAGGGTAGCGCTGGGAGGTGGCACTGCCAATACTTTTCTTATGGCAAAGGGTGAGGAGGTCTCTGAATCGCTTTATGAGGAGAGTCTTTTGGATTTTGCCAAAGAGATGATGAGGCGTTATCCGGAGAAGCTTATCTTGCCGATTGACTGGTTAGTAGAATATTTGCCCTCGGGTGGGTTTAAGATCTCTGATGTGGGACCGCTGACACTGGCTCTTTTAGAAAGGGAGATTGCTCACGCTAAAACCATCTTTCTTGCCGGTAATTTTGGTATCTCTGAGGACGAAAGATTTAGAGGGGGCACAGAGAAGATTTTGAGAACGATGGCGAAGACCTTAAAGAGAACAATCATTTCTGGTGGGGATACTGTTGGGTTGGCGGAACAGTTAAACCTAATCTCACGATTCGCCTTTGCCTCTACCGGCGGTGGTGCCACTTTGGAATTTTTGGCGGGTAAACCCTTACCCGGCCTGGAGGCCCTGAAAGAGCGTTGTCCTTATTGCCGCGGTGCCTTTGGTGGCAAACACCCCAGTTTTCAAGAATAGGTTTCTGGTTTTAGAGAGAACCTTCTGGCTCTGAGAGGAGATTATGACTTTCTCTTTTTATTCTTTTCAAAACAAATATTTTCTGGTAATCTTTATTTAATGAAAATAGAGCTATATGACCCCAAAATTAAGGCAAGCCGTTTCAGTGGCAGAGTGGAGATTGCCTGGGAAGAGATAGCGCCATTTTGGGAGCGGGTGGTCGCCCAGATTGTGACAGGGGCAGAATTGCCTGGTTTTCGGAAAGGTAAAGCGCCCAAGGCGCTGGTTTTAAAAAACTTTGATCAGGAGGAGCTGCAGAGAAAAGTGCTTAGTGCGGCAATGTCCGCCATTTTACAGGCCATAAGCCTTAAAGAGACTATTGCGCCCATTTCTACTCCTTGGGTAAAGATAATTACTCTCAGGGAGGGAACGCTTGTTAAGTTAGAGATTAGTTTTGATATTTGGCCTCAGATAGAGCTGAAAAATTATCGACACCTTAAAATAAAAGCGAGAGGCACAAAGCTAAGTGAGGAAGAGTTTGCAAAAGCCCTTCTTAGCCTTCAGCGTTCCCGGGCCGAATATGTTAATGTTGATCGGCCAGCCAAGCTTGGTGATTTTGTAGAGGTAGAATTTGAGGGAAGGGTCAATGGTCTAGTGAGAGAGGAGCTCTCTTCAAAGAGATTTCCGCTTTTTTTAGGCGACGGTCGTCTCCTGCCCCAACTAGAGCTTGCCCTACTCGGTCTTAAAAAAGGAGAAAAGAAGAGTCTTTCCCTCTCAAGCAAACTGCTTGGTAGCCGTTATGGCGGAGAGAAGGTAGATTTTACGCTTCATCTGCTCGAGGTCTATGAAGTAAAACTGCCGCCGCTGAACGATGACTTTGCGATGGCGTTTTCTAAAAAGAATCTTGCTCTTCTGAAATCGGCGCTTGCCGAAGAGCTTGCAGAAAAACAGAAAGAAGAGGCAGAGCTAGAAGCTGACCAGCGCTTTGCAGAGGAGATTTTGAATTTTGCCCAGTTTGAGGTTCCACAGGTCTTAATAGAACAGGTCTTGGTAGAAAAGATGAATCGTTTCAAAGAGGAAGCCAAAAGGGCGGGATTGGGTTTTGCTGATTATTTGGCTATGCTAAAAACAACGGAAAAAGAGCTGTGGGATTCTTTAAAGGAGATAGCCGCAAAAGAGGCTAAAATTGCGGTTATCCTCTCAGAGATTGTCAAAAAAGAGGGTCTTAAGTTTGAGCAGGAAGTTAATTTGATAAGAGAAGTAAGAAAACATTTAAATAATCAATAAACTTTTAAGGAGCAAAGATGAATCTGGTACCAATTGTGATTGAGAAATCTCCTTATGGCGAGAGAGCTTATGATATCTACTCGCGCCTACTAAAGGATCGTATCATCTTTTTGGGTGGTCCTATTGATGATATTACTGCCAACTTGGTGGTAGCACAAATGCTTTATCTGGAGTCTGAGGATCCTAAAAAGGATATTCAGCTTTATATTAATAGTCCGGGTGGCTCGGTTTCTGCGGGTATGGCTATCTATGATACCATTCGTTATGTCAAGCCGGATGTTTCTACTATCTGTGTGGGGCTGGCTGCTTCTTTTGGTGCCTTTTTGCTTGCTGGCGGTACACCAGGTAAACGTTATGCGCTGCCCAATGCCAAGGTGCTTCTTCATCAGGTGATGGGTGAAGCTGGTGGCCAGGCGACGGATATTGATATTCAGGCGCGGGAGATTTTGCGGGTTAAAGCCCGCATCAATCAGATTCTGGCAGAGAATACCGGTCAGCCCATTGAGCGCATTGAGAAAGATACAGACCGCGATTTCTATATGACTGCTGAAGAGGCTAAAAATTACGGCATCATTGATAAAATTATTGTCTCCGAAAAAAGTCGGCGATGATGACCCTGGGAGAATTCTTTAGAGAAGCGGTCAAGGCGGGAATTAAGGCTGACCCTCGCGGAGAGAAAGGGGTAAAAAAAGCCTTAAAAAGAGAGAAAGAGGCTTTTTCAGAGCTTTCTAAAGAAGAGAAGAAAGATTTTGATAGAGAGAGGCTGAGCAACCCTTATGCTGATAGTCGCATCCTCTTTGGCAAGGAAGAGCTGCCTTTAAAAAGGGTGTTGGCGGGCATAGATATCACGCCTGCCGAGGTGCTGCTGGCAAAAGAGCTAGAGAGAATGGGCAAAAAGATAGATTTGGTACTTTCCCACCATCCACTCGGCAAGGCTTTGGCTTCGCTTGATCATGTGATGCATCTGCAGATTGATGTTTTGGAGAGTCTGGGGGTGCCGGTAAATATCGCCGAGAGTCTAATGCGCTCGCGGATTTCGGAGGTTTTTCGTGCGCTTGCACCGCTCAATCATGAACAGGCGGTAGATACAGCTCGGCTTTTGGGTATTGCTGTTGCTTGTGTGCATACGCCGGCAGATAATCTTGCCTTTAGTTTGGTAGATGATTTGATAAAAAGAAAAAAGCCAGAGACTGTGGGGGCGGTGATAAAAATTTTAGAGACCATTCCCGAATATAAACTGACAAAAGAAAGAGGGGTCTATATTCAGGTGGTAGCCGGCGAGAAAAGAAATCGTGCAGGCAGGGTGGTGGTCTCAGAGTTTACCGGTGGCACCAATGCCGGCAAGGAGATTTACGAACGGCTTTCGCTGGCTGGTGTAGGTACCATTCTTTCTATGCATATGCGCGAGGAGCACTTAAAGGAGGCCAAAAGGCATCACTTAAATGCCATTGTGGCGCCTCATATTGCCTCTGATTCTTTGGGCTTTAACCAGATTTTGGATCTGCTAGAAAAAAGGGGTGTAGAGGTGATTGCTTGCTCAGGGCTTTTGCGAGTACGTCGGCTCTAGATTTTTAGAAAGTTTAAAAAGCTTTGACTTAAGGGGGCCAAAACCAGCTTTGGTTCTTTTTTGTGGTTTTTAAAAAGGGAAAGTAACCCCAATATATTGACTTTTTATTATTTTATGATATTTTTAATATACCAAAATTAAGGAGGGAAAAAATGAGGACACTTGCCCTTTTAGTGTTTTTGGGCTTGTGCGCTTGCCCTCTTGTGAGGGCTGAGGTGACAAGCTTAGAACCAGAGCCGCTGGAGACGGCGGAAACAAAAGAAACCGTTGAGATGGTGCCTCCTACCCCAGAGACTGTTCAAAAAGAGACAGTGACTGAGGAGAGGAAAGGAGAAGGCGTTCCTGCTACAGCTACAACCACCGCTACCGCCACCGCCACCAATGTGGTGGTAGTCAAAGTAGCAGCGCCCACCCCGGCTCCGGCGGTAAAAAGCCGGCCAGTTGGTCAGGGTAGACCGACTAGCCGGCCAAAAAAGGTAAGCCGCAAGGTAAGCCGAAAACCGGCTGTCTCCAAGCCGCTTTCTTCAACACCACCGGCTGTGCCCTTCCGGAAAGGCCCGGATAGGGCATCTATTGCTTTGTGGCTGGTGATAGCTACGGCTATCGTTGTCGCCGCGGCAGCGCTTGCTGCTCGGCGACGCCAACCAGCGCCACCGGCACCACCGTCGTATCCTTAATTTTTTTTGCCCCCTTCTTTTTCTAACTATCTAACTAATAAGAAGGGGGCTTTTTCTTTTTGAAGAAGATTTTTAAAAACTAAAAACTCTCACCCTTTCATCCCCAAAAGGCTTTTTTATTTTTTAGTCTTTTTAGCTTTTTATTTTGGTTTTTCTTACTCTTGCTGTTTAGGTGCCTCTGGCCCTGGACTGTTTTCTGAAGTTTTTAGCCAACCCAGTGTGCCAAATTGGAGGTAAGCTTCAAGACCTCTTTTAAGTTTTGTCCAGTCTTTAAATTGAACAGAATAGACCCCCGGCGTTCTTCCAGGAATAATGTTATAATCTGCACCCCAAAGTCTCATTATCTCTTTAAACAGCTCTCCAGCTTCCTTCTGTGCTTTTGGCTCAATTTCTGGGACAAGCCTGCCAACTAAATCATCAAGCTTAGCGTTTTTTCCTTGCTCAGCTCTTCGTCTTTTTACCTCTTCCTGGTTGTCAAAAATCTTATCAAAGATTCTTCCTTTTATGTAATTAAAGAGATTGGTAGCTTCTTCTTCCAGCGCCTTTTGGAACTCGGCGGCATTGATATCTGTTAACGCTTCCAAACGCTTTTTCTCCGGCTCGGCTTCTCTTATCGCTCTGTTTTCATGAAAATCCCTATAAGCCTTAACAACAGGTAGTCCTTTTTCGATAGCCGCTACATAGCGTCTTGGATCTGCAATCACATCTATGCCATGATACTCTATGGCTTTCTCTGATTTTCTGCCTTCTGCTTGAGCCTTTCTTGCAATCCTTTCCGCAAGCTCTAAATCTTCGGCCACCCTGTGGTTTTTGTCATAGCCGCCAACTTTTGCATAGATTTCGGCTGTAAAGGAGGAATTATTGCCCATAGTTTTGGGCAGAAAGACCTTTCTGTTTCTTAAGACCGTATCTGCTGCTTGTAAGAGTCTGACTGTGGCAAGAAGATAGGGATACTTCTTATACTCCTCTTCGGGAAAATCAGCCTTACCCGCCACAATTGCTAGATCTGGATTATCTTCATAGGCTTTTAGGTGCCGTGCGATATAATCCTTGTTTATCTGGCGCAGGTCGGCATCATTAGAGATAATTACCAGCGGCTCATTCTGTTTTTCTCTGTTTGAGGATCTTGCTAAAACCACGTCAGTAAGCAGTTTTCTTATCTGGCCAATAGGTACGGGTTCTTTGTAAGGCTTCAGGATGATATTGATTTTTAAATCTTTAAATTCTTCCTTGTTTTTTAACTCATCTATTTTTTTGACTGCATTTTCGATATCCTCTTTCTTGGATTCTAGGTCATTGACAAGAATATTTACCTCGAAAGAATCAGGTGGTAGAGGATTGTCCTGAAGATCTTTTTGGCCAAGGAAATTTCTAAGAAGGGTTTCAAAATCTTCATTGGGGACTGCCGGAACACAAATGGTTGCCCTGCAGTTTTCTGACATAGGCTTATCTTTCGCTTCCTTCATTATCTCTTCATAATAAGCAGGATCGGTTTCTTGGAGGTTTTTAAGATAAGCAGCCACCGCCTCTCTTTCTTGTTGGATTCTTTTTTCCTTGGTAATCTTTTTTTCTTCTCCGTAACCTGCAGTCTCATACTCTGGCGCTGAAGGAGGTGTATACTCGGTCTCTTCGGTTTTTTCCTTGCGATAAGGATATTCTTTCATATAGGCTTCCAAGGTTGACCACCTTTTTCTCTTTGGGAAGTACTGCTCAAGCCATCTGCTAATGGTGTAGATGCCACCGGCAGCCAGCCCGGCGATTTGGGTAGGTGCCAAGCCATGTCCTAAAGAATGAGCGGCGCGTCCAAAGGTATCCCAGAAGGGCTGCCAATTAAGATGCTGGTTGAAAACATTTGCCACCCTTAGCATTTCCTCTTGGCTGTTGTAGAGGTAGTGAAGCCCATCTTTTAGATTCCAAAAAACGCGATGAGAGGGATCAAGAAAGACGCCTGTATGTCTTCCTGCTGCGGTAATTACTTCGGTGGGATGGCCAGTGGCACCAACGCTATGCTGGGCAGTTCCAAAGGGTATACCCAGAAAAGCACCAGTGCCAATGGTAAGAGCTGTAGAGGCAACACCACGGATGGTGGCCCAGCGATCTTCATCCTGCATATTAAGATGTTGATGTTCTATCAGTTGCTGTTCTGTTTTCAAGACATCTATAAGAGCTTCATACAACTGTTGGGGATCGATTTCTCGTCTCTGCTCTTGGGTCACCCTTTTTAACTCTTCTATTTTTTGGCTAAGAACTTGTTGAGCTTCCAGCTCATGGCGAGAGCGATGCCTACCCCAGCCAATCTCTTCTACTGCTTGCAGGATACCATCCCAGCCCTCTCTGACTCCGGCTGTCCAGAGGAAGGGTGTTAGGAAAAGGCCTGCACCGCCGGTAAAGGTCATTGCCGCTGCTGCACCAAAACCACCTAAGATTTTCGCCCCGATTTTGAGCCATTTTTTCCACTTTGGGTTACTTTGCCACTCGCCCGCGCGTTCTAATACCTCTGCCTCTCGACGTCTACCTTCGCGGTTAAAGAATCTTTTTATGGCTCCAAAGAGTGGACCCCGATAGCGCTCCTTTGCCCTTTGCTCATCTCTTTGGCAGATAAAATTTATTATCTTAAGGGCAAAGCGCTCATAGTCTTCTGGTGTTCTTGGCTTACTCATAAATTCACGGATTGGCTGCAGGAACTCTGGCGGGATATTGCCGCTTTGTCTTTCTTCAGGGGTGATATAGGGATATTCTTTTACGAGAAAGTCTGCCACAGGTCCGCGAGGCTCATTTGACCCAGGAGCATCTTTGGGTACCGTGGGTGGATTATAATCTCTATCACCACCGCTTTCAGGGTAGGAAGCGAGTGGAGCGCTGTAATCCTGAGAAGAAGGATTGTAGTCTTCTGTAGAGATAGGAACATCAGGCTTATCAGGCGATCTATTTAAGTTTTGCGAATTTAGGCGCCCAGGACCTTCTGGAGGGTTGGGGGGATTTTCCGGAAGCACCTGAATCTGAACCTTGCCTTCAGGTTCTTGGGTTGTAGCTGATGGATTTTCTTGTCCCGCCTCTTGCCCTTCCCGTTTTTTCTTATTTTTTTCTTCTTCGTCTATTGGCTCGCCTTCACCGGATAGGCGATTGACCGGCTTCTTCCCGCCGGCCTCTAGTTCGCCTAAGATTTCGTTAGGCATTTTGGCCTCCTTGTTTGACTGTATTGATCATTTGCAAGAGCTCGTTTTTCTGAAGCAACGATTCTTCTACCACCAGTTTGGCTACATCAATATTTCTTTCGGCCAAGAATTTATTGATAGCATCAGAGTCTTCTTTTTGGAGCACTTCATGAAAAGCCTCCCTATCTTTATCTTCTAGTAAATCATCAATTCTTAGCGCCACTCGGTTTTGGATAGAATCAATAATCTTTGCCATCAGCTCTTCTTTTTGCTGCTCACTGAGGCTCTGCAGACCTACCAGCTCAAAAAAATCGCCCTCAATAAGATCTTTGGGGTCAGTAAATAAAGAATTAGAAGCCATCTTACCCTCCTTTTAGGATTTAATATTTCTTAAAAAGATTATACCACAAAAAAGTTGAAGAAGGTCTTGACAAAATTGAATTAATTTGCCATCTTCTCGCGAGATAAAATCCCTCTGTTGCCCTCTGGCCAGTTTCTGGGCGATACCTTCTCTCTCTTTTTGGTTTTGGCACTCTTTAAGCAGTAATTTACAAAGACCCATTTTAAAGGTTAGGTTTGCTTTTTAAAAAAAAAGAGTTTATATAAAGAAATAAAGTTTTGCTTTCTTGAAAACAAAATCTAAAAAAGGAGGAAGAAGATGGAGAGTCTGCTTGAGGCGATTAGGTTCTCTGCGCGGCAGAATGCTAGAAAGCCAGCGCTACTACTTGCCGATGGCGCGTCGGTGACCTATGGAGAGCTTTTAAGAGCAATTGAAGCTGGGGCTGTAAGGCTTAAAAGACTTGGACTTTCGGAGGGTGAGCCAACCTTGATTCTGATGCAGCACTCGCCCCAGTTTATCGTTCAGATGCTGGCAGTGATGCTTGCCGGCGGTATAGCGGTGTTGGTCAATCCCAGCTTTGGTCCCGCTGAGCTTACACGAATTAGCAAGGCTGCGGGTGCTCAAAGATGGCTTGTAAGCAACTCGCTTCTTCTAAGGGTGGCAGAGCAAATCCCTTCTGCGTTGATTCTTCACAGCCAGTCGGATGCTTCCGTAAGGGAAGAGCAGGAGAAAGAAGCTTTTTTGCAAGTTAAGGTAGCAGCTGGCGAGACGCTCGCCTTGTTGTTTACTACAGGCACTACAGGTCAGCCCAAAGCCTCTCCTTTGACCAATGCCGGTTTCCTCTATGTGCTCAAAAAATGCGAGCATCTTATTCCTTATCCCGAAAGCCATATTTTCTCCTGTTTTTTGCCGCTCTTCCATGTCTTTGGGCTAACCTTTAATCTGTTAGCCCCGCTCTATTTTGGTGCTACCATCTCTTTGAGTGAGCTTTTTAGCCCGCCGCGGGTGACTGAGATTCTTACTCAGCTTATTCGCTATAGGGTGAGTTTAATTACCGCTGTACCGCTTATCTATCAGGCAATGGCTGTGGCTCTAGAGCGTAGCGGTCTAAAGTTGCCGGCTAGCACAATTTGTATCAACGGCGGTGATTATCTCTCGCCAAGTATCTTTGAGTTCTTTAGAAGAAGGACAGGCATTGCCATTCGTCCTGGTTATGGGTTGACCGAGACTCACTCGCTGGTCTCTGTACGCGCCTTAGACCAGCCTTATGACGAAAGTCTGCCTACTGCTTGTGTAGGTCAACCAATCCTGCCTACCCGGATTATAAAGCTTAGAGATTACGAAGGAAGCGCTTCCCAGGAATGGCAAGATTGCGCCGTAGGTCAGGAGGGCGAGATCTGTTTTAGCGCCAGCGCCGCCAATGTCATTCGTATCTACATAGGAGACGAGAGAGCCAATGCTTTCTGTTTTCAGGGGGGCTGGTTTGCCTCCGGAGATGTTGGCCGTCTGGATGCGCAGGGTAATCTTTATGTGGTAGATAGGGTAAAAGATATTATCATTGTGGGTGGCTGTAATATCTACCCTCGGGAGATTGAAGATATTCTAGAGAGTCATCCCAAAATCAGTCAGGCTGCCTGCATCGGCGTTCCTGATCCTGACAGAGGCGAGAGGATTCTGGCCTATGTGGTTCTCAAGCCAGGCGAAACCGCTTCTCCTTTTGAGATCAAAAGTTTTGTAAGAAACCGCCTTTCTCCTCTGAAGGTTCCTTATGAGGTAGAGTTTCGAGCAAGCTTGCCAATGCTGGGTATTAAGGTGAACAAGGTTCTTCTGAAGAAAGAGATTCGCAAAGAAGGTTTTTGGAAGGCACGATAGAGAGTCTTTAATAAGGCTCTTTGGTTTTTTCCTTGAGAGGTGGTTGCCAGAGATATTTCTTGACAAAAAATAATTTTGGTGATAGTACTAAAGACATCAAAAAGGAGGTAAGGAGGTGGGTAAAATGAAATGGTCGCAATTTGCGGTTTTAGTTGAACTACTGGAAGGGAAGGAACCAGGAAACTATGCAGGGGGGGGCTGGGAGTGGCCCCTCGACGACAAGGAAGCCAGCGATATTATTGCTGGTCTGCGAAGTAGGCGGACGGATGGCCCGCAGGGTCATTGGGTCGCGCGGCTCCTCGGTGTGATCGGTGTGGAGAAGAGTTTTTCTCCCCCTGGAGAAAACAGGGTTTTGATAGTTCCTGAGGAGAGGCTGAATAATCTTCAGGAGCTAGGCGAGAGGCTTTTGGCTCATTTGGAGAGCCTCTCTCGGGAGAAAACCCCAAAAGAGAAGCCCGAGCCGGAGCCCGTAAAGCCTGAAGCACCTGTAGAAAAGAAGGCCCGTAAGGGGCGCAAGAGGCCGGAGGCGATAGAGCAGCCAAAGGAGCAGGAGCAAGAGCAGGGGCAAGGGCAGCAGGAGAAACAGGAGGAGCAGGAGAAGCAGCAGGAGCAGGTCCAGGAATCTCAAGAAGAGGCTTCAGAAGAGGCTTCAGAAAACAAGGGGAGCCCTGAGGAACAGCAAGGGTCGGAGCTGACAGACCGGAAGGTTTGGCAACCTGATCCGAACCTCGAGAGGCTCAAAGAGCTTACAAGACAGGCAGGCTTCTGGATCCCTCACTTTATAAAACAAGTGGAGGGAAAATGGGTGCCTGCCAAGAAGGGTGAAGAAGGAGCGAGTGACTTCCTTCGCCACCTCATTGACAAGATGAGGCAGAAGTCTCCGGAGGAAGTGTTCGAGCTTCTCAAGGAAAAGGGACTGCTGCAGCCCCGACCGAGAAGGGGACTCAAAGGCCCCTTGGACGAGGAGGAAGCTGAGGACTCTGATTCTCTGGGGAACTTGCCGTCTTCCTGGGTTTCGATTCGCGAGGTGATGGAGGAAAAGGATAAGAGGAAGAGAGAGGGCAAGAAATAATTAAACATCGCCCGGCGCTCTTACTAGAGCACCGGGCTTTTCTTTTTGCCCTATTCTTTTTTCTGAAAGAGCGCAAACGCTTCTACAAAGAGGACAAGCAATAAAATTGCCGAAAGCTCCTTCCAGTGTTTGGCAAAAAAGTAGGTTTGGTAATTTTTATAAATCGCCCCAAAGATTAAAAGAAACAGCCACCCCAAAAGTAAGACAAAGAAAAATCCTCTCCAAAAGTCATCACCCTTCTTTTCCTGATTTTGAGAAGTTTTAAGAGCCGCCATTTTAGTTTTATATAACTTTTTTATCCTCTTTTAATTTTTTCAAAGAGAGAGCCAACAAGAAAAAGAAGAAAATTGAGAGATCGTTTTTCCAATAAGTAGTATCTAAGAGCCCATGCACAAGTATAGCAAACATTGCCGAAGCAAGAATAGGAGAGAGAGGGTTTTCAAAATCTAGTTCTTGAAAGAAGAGATAGAGTAACCAAAGGAAGCTTAAAAAGCCCATAATTCCCAGGTTTAACCAAAAAGCAAGAAAAAGATTGTGAGGATGCATTCTTGCCCAGGGTGTCCAGGTGGGCAGCGTAGAGTAATTTTGCCAAAGATACTTATCAAAAGCTTGAGGAAAACCACCCAGACCAACCCCAAACAGAGGCTTTGACTTAATAAAGGAAAAAGCTGCTCTCCAGATTTCTTTTCGGACAGCAAAAGAGGTTTCTATCCTTCTGCCTCCCAGGGCAGTAAGAAAAAGACTGAGTATAAGTGCCAAAAGGATAAGAAAAAGGGCAATTTTCGCAAAGAGCGCTCCCTTTTCTTGGGAGCTTTTTTTAAGGTAGTGATAAAGTAGGAAAAAGAAGCCAAAGAAGAAGGCTAGCAAAGCGCCATAGGATTTGCTCAGAAGAAGCGCTGTCAGGGAGAGGAAAAGGGTAGAGGAGAGTAAGTAGCGGTAAATTTTTGGGCGAGGCTGCTCCTTTCCTTTTTCTTCTTTTAGGTAAAAAAGTCCGATGCCAAGGATAAAAAGGCTTAGGGGAGCAAGATACATCCCTAAATAATTAGGGGACTCAAAGGGTCCAAAGGCTCTTTTTTCTAACTGATAGCCAAAGAAGTGCTCTATTGGTTGATGTGGCAGAAGATAATAAAAGCCCAAACCCTGCAGGATTGCCCAGAGGGTGATTAATATCGCTCCTAAAGAGAGACCTAGGCTTATCTTTAAAAGGTCTTTTTGGGTTTTTACATTTTGGTAAACCATCAAGAAAACCAAAAAAGGGTCTATAAAAAAACCCTTCAAAATGCCCAGCGCCGCTCTTTTTTCCGGCGCCACCAGGATAGACGTAAGAAGGGCTATAAAAAGAAGAGAGAAAGCCTGCATCCATCGCTTTTTTGCAAGGCTTTTTAGGTTTTTTAGGGAGAGAGACTGGGAAAGCTTTTTGCGAAGAAGAATGATTTCTGTAAGAGCGCTTAGGTAAATAAGTATCTCCAAGGCGGTGGTAGGGATACCCAAAATTTGAAAGCGAATCAGATAGCTTGGTAGCGCGAGAAAAATCAAAGAGAGAAGATAAATCATCTTTTTTATGAAAGCAAAAGCATTAGATATCCGTCAAATTGCTTAAATAGAGAAACTCTTTTGAAAGAAAGCCTCCGGTAAGTTTTCAAAAAATTTACCCAACAAAAACCAGTTTTTTGGGTTGCTGGTTTATAAAGATTTTTATTTTTCTCTATGCGCCTGCTATAATCTTTGAGAAGGGTTTTTAAAATGTCTTTTAAGCGTCAAGTAGCTTACAATACTACTGCCCAAATCATAGGCAAAGCCATTGTTCTTATTCTTTCGGTTTTTGTAACCATTTTGCTGACGCGCGCTCTGGGTCCCGTAGGTTATGGTTATTATAATACCGCCATCGCTTTTGTGGGTTTCTTTATTATCCTTGCGGATTTGGGTATTTACCCCATCGTGGTGCGCGAGATGGTACAACATCCCAAAGAGCGCGCAAAAATTTACGGCAACGCTGCTAGTTATAGAGCGTTTTCGGCCTTCTTTATCTTTCTTATCGCTGCCCTCTTGGGATTGTTAATGCCTTATAACCATAGTGTCAAACTGGCTATTGCCATCTATGCCATTGGCGCCTTTCTTTCAACCCTGATCAATTTCTCAATTGCTGTTTTTCAGATTCATTACCGAATGGATTTTCCCACCGCTGCCGATGTTTTGGGGCGGTTTATATATCTTGCGCTGTTGGTTTTTGGCTTAAGGTATGGCGCTTCTCTTTCGACAATTTTTTGGCTTTTTGCCTTTTCGGCGGCTTTAAATCTTTTTTTAAACCTTTTTTGGGGAACTCGTTATCTAACTCTCAGATTCTTTTGGGACACAGATTATCTTCAAGGCTTTTTAAAAGAGAGTTTACCGATGGGCATAGTAGCAGTTTTGGCGGCGATGCATTTTAAAATTGACACAATACTTCTTTCCATTTTAAAGCCTGCCTTTGATGTTGGTATCTACAGTGCTGCTTATAGAGTTTTTGAAAGTTTAATGATTATACCCGGGGTATTTTCCGGCTTGATTTTTCCTCGACTAGCGGAACTTTATTCTCAAGATCAGAAGCTTTTCTGCCGTCTACTACAGAAAAGCTTTAACAGCTTGGCCTTGATGGTTTTTCCGGTGGTAATCATTTTTTATTTTTTGGCTCCGCAGGTGATTCAGATTGTAGCTGGCGATGAATTCGCTACCTCGGTAGCGCCCTTAAGAATTCTGCTTTTTTCCCTTTTTGGTATCTACTTCATAGGTATTTTAAATTATGCGCTTATTGCGGCGAAAAAGCAGGTTTTTCTTATCTATGTCTGGCTGTTTATCAGTACGATGAATATTTTTCTAAATTTAGGGCTTATCTCTCGCTATTCTTATCGCGGCGCGGCTTTGTCTACGCTAATTACGGAAGTTTTAGCCTTCTTGGCGCTTCTATTTGCCTTAAAGAGGCTTTTAAAGCTCAGGCTTGGACTAGCTTATCTTTTAAAAACCATTGTACCAGCTGGTTTTTTGACGCTCTCTTTTTATCTGCTTTGTAAGAGCCCGTTTTCCTCTCTTGCTTGTTTTGCAAGACTGGGCCTTTTTCTGCAAATAATTGTCGCCATAGTTATTATTGCCTTGGCTCTACTTCTCTTTCTACTTCTCTTGCTGCTTTTTAGACTGATTAGCAAGGAGGAGATTTTCGAGATTATAAAAATAAAAAGCTAGTTTTTAAGAGGGCTCTCTTAGGATTTATTGCTCTAAAACCAGAGATTTTTCCTTGATTCTTGTTAATCTTTATGTCGTTATTATTTTGCTCGAGAAAGCAAAAGGAGGAAGTAAGATGTACAAGCGATTTTCGGGTTCTTGGAAGGTGGCCTGGATTGATAGGAGTGAATATGGAGCTGATCCTGAGAAAATCAGGGGGCGGTTGTTCTGGATAGAACCAATGATGTGGGTCATTACCACTTGTATTGGTCCTTCAGCGAGGATGTGCCAGCCTGGCTAGCGGAAACTGGCGGCATGAGGGCTTGGCTCAAAGCCGCTTGCGAAGTGGCAAAAGAGCGGACTTAAAGAGTTTTTGGCTCGGGCAGAAAAATTTACCCGAGCTTTTTTGATATTTTGCTCCTTATTAAGGAGAGGCTTTTTAAAAATTTTCTAAAAACAAAAAGCGTTAAGCAGGATACCTAACGCTTTTTTAGCCAAGAGGGATCTTTCGGAAATCTTATCCAAAGATGATCTTTTTGGGAGTCTTTAGCTTATGTAAACTAATGTATACAGCTTGATCATCTGAAACAGTTTTTTGGCGTCTTTTAAACGCACATGGACGCAGGCGTGCGAAGGTACGCGCAGACTGCCTGCGTGAATTGCTGATCCTTGGAAGAAGAAGAGGGAGTAGGGCATCTTGGCGCCGCCAGAAGGCCTGGGCCACTCCGAAGAGACATGAGACTTATCTTTTTGGTAAACCCAGAACCAACCTCGGGGCACCGGAAACTCTTTTCTGCCACCAGAAATCGGAAAAGCAAAATGGCCAAAACTGCCTTTTCCTCGGAAACTCCTAAAGCAAAGCCTAAGATAGGGTTCGGGCTGGAGGAAACCAGAAAGCCTTTTTCCCACAATGTAGACCTTGCCACCCCGATAGTAACAGTAATAACCAAACGCTTCTGCCAAGGTGCGAACCTTAAGAAGATCCGAAAATGCGGAGGTCTGAACAGAGATTAGGTCAGATTCTTTGAGTTTGATGGTTTTTTGGTTGGAAGAGAGGGTTCGGGTTTTTCTTTCAAACTTGAGGCCTAGCCAGCTGGCTATTAAAGAATTGGCGAAGGTGCGTCCGGCAACAATCACAGTCGGCGAGCAAAAATCGAGTCTTTCCTGAGCGGCAGCCGGCGAGAAACAAACCAGAAGAAGCAGAAATGCAAACACTCCCTTCATCCTTTTCCCTCCTTTGTTGTTTAGGTACAGGATAGATTAGTTTTATCAGAAAAAAGTGATTTAAACAACTATTTAAGAGAACGTCTATCGCCTCGTTAATCTGGACAATTATTGACTTTTTTGAATTTTATCGTTTAGATTGGTTTATAGAGGTGTTTTGCACCTAAAAACTAGGGAGGTGAAAAAGATGGCAGGGATGGAGAGAGATAGGTTGGATGAGCTGACGATCCTAACAATCCTCGAGGATTATTTGACGGGTCTGAGGTGGAGTGATGAGGGAAGGTTCGATGCGGCTATAGAGAGTTTTACAAGAATCATAGACGCAGACGAGGACCACATTCTGTTTGAGGCTTATGCCTATCGAGGCATGGCCTACCTTGCTGTCGGATTTTTTGAAGATGCTCGAGAGGACTATGATAAATATTTGAGATATGCCCCCACGGATACAAATGCCTTAAATACCCTAGGGGGCATTTATGCTCTTCTCGGCCAATGGGGTGCAGCTAAGGATCTATTTGAAGGAGCCCTCTTTATAAATCCTTGGCAGTCGTTGCCCCACAGAAACCTTGCCACTTACTACCGCTACCGAAAAAAGGGCCTTCGCTACTTCTTCAAATTCGCAAGCCATTGGTGGCAGGCAAAGCGTCTTGAAAGAGTTGGTGGGCGGGTAAAATCAATCAAGATGACCTCGGGGACTCTTCAGATTATAATGCCCGAAAGAGGGAATGTGTGAGGAAAATTAAAAATAGGCGTTACAAAAAGCCGCCTCCCGGGAGGCGGCTTTTGAGTTTTTCTTAAAGAGATGCTTGAATATCGTCAAAGACTACGGGTATTTGTCGCTGAAACTCTTTTAAAAGAGCGCAGGCAAGCTTACGCATTTGGGGATGTGCTGGTTTACTACAGCGTAGCTTAAAAAAATGCCGCCACTCGCGCAGGTTGTAGGTAACTACAACCTCGGTTTTGAGATAGTGGGGCAACACCCCCCTGGCTTCCTCAGGCGTGGCACCTGCCTCAATCAGGGCATTGTAAGCCTGTTCGCAGGCCTGCATAGCCGAGAGCCAGATTCTAAAGCCTTCTCCATCTTCGGGAAAAGGCGGTTTGATAAACTCAAGCCCTCTTTTTTTGTAATTGCAGTAGCGGGTAGATTCTTGAGAATAGGAGCCAAGACGGTGGCGGACAATTTCATGGGAGAGGGCTCGATCACAGATGAATCGCACGGTAATTTTTTCATGCTCTAGGACCGATTCGTGTCCAAGTTGGATCAGCTTGGCTATAAATTGGTAAGCGGAATCGGTGGTAATTTTTGCCTCAGACTTATAGCATGTGCGTCCGTAGCGTTCCAGGTTTTTAAGGAGCTGCTTGCCATCAAGTTTATCCTCGATGACAAAGGAGGCCTCGCTGATGCGCATTCGTTATCACCTCCTCAGGGAGTATAGTAAAAACCCCTCGCCCTTTTCAAGCCTCTTTAATTTTTAAGTCAGCGGGTTCAATGTTTTTACTCCGGGTTTTTAAAGAGGAAGCAGGGACAGATTAGATTATTGACTAATTTTAAAATATATGTTATTACTTGTTAGTATTAGTTTTAGAAAATGAGAAGTTTGTTAACTTAATAATTGGAAGCTCTATAGTTCCCTAACGCAAATCGTCAAAGTGGGCTTAGGGCAGAGTTTATAGAAAGCAAACCTTCTAGACTCTGCCCTAAGCCCGTAAGTCCTGACTTCAGAAGACAGGAAGAGCAAAAGGAGAGGACGATGAGAACGATGCCAATGTGGTTAAAGATTTGGAACCGGATATCGCTTGGGTGATTTTTTTATAAATCCCATCCAAAAAGAAATCTTAAGATTTTAGCAAAAAGTCTCATCGGTGTACCTTGCCCCAGTCCAAAAGCTTGACAGCGGTTTTTGGTAACTGCTATTTTTAATATAGAGTTTCTAAGAAAAATTCTGTGCCTGAACAACTTAGTCTAAGTTGATTTCTTTAAGTTATCTAAAAGAGTCAGGAACTCTCTTACTGGGTTTAAGCGCTAGATGTGAACGCGGGACAAGTTTTGTCCTCAAATATTTTTTTGCTGAGAGTTTGATCCTGGCTCAGGGTTAACGCTGGCAGTGCGCCTAAGACATGCAAGTCGTGCGATTAGCGCGTAAGCGCTGATAGCGGCGAACGGCTGAGTAATACAAAGGAACGTACCCAAAAGCGCGGGATACCCGGCCGAAAGGTCGGCTAATACCGCATGTGGAGGGAGGGCAACCTCTCTTTAAAGGAGCAATCCGCTTTTGGAGCGGCCTTTGGTCTATCAGCTAGTTGGTGGGGTAATGGCCTACCAAGGCTATGACGGATAACTGGTCTGAGAGGACGACCAGTCAGACAGGGACTGAGACACGGCCCTGACTCCTACGGGAGGCAGCAGTCGGGAATTTTGCACAATGGGCGAAAGCCTGATGCAGCGACACTGCGTGGAGGAAGAAGGCCTTCGGGTTGTAAA
>Ga0078972_1004904_pt1 | contig 35191 bp, 39 predicted proteins | sample YelNatPaOPGAMG01_FD_67568 | JGI IMG/M metagenome (GOLD analysis project Ga0078972, IMG submission 67568) | Hot spring thermophilic microbial communities from Obsidian Pool, Yellowstone National Park, USA - OP-RAMG-01 (SPADES assembly) (version 2) | ecosystem: Environmental > Aquatic > Thermal...
ACGCCGCCTCGAACACGATAATAAACCTCAACCAAAACAAAAGAGTTGAGATAACATTCAACAGCATCCAGCCACCCCCAAAACCTGCGGGAACAGCCACAGGAACACTCACAAAACAGGAGTACCTACAGGCGGCCCAAAACACTAAAAACTTCATAGAAACCAAGAAAAGATCGCCAAACTATGCTACAACAAAAATAGGACAAATCAGATACGAAACCCTAATCTACACCTTCGCAAAAATAATAAACCACTACAACACAACAGGCAAACTACCAAACAGCATCCAGATAACACAAACCACTGGAATAGGAGGAACCATTACCAAAGACACCACACCACCCCTTACAAGTATATCTCCTGATCCTGGAGTATATGATCATCCGATAACGGTGACTATCACAGCAACCGACAACAAAGACAGCAACCCGATAATCAACTACCAGGTAGATGGGAGGAGCTACACAGGCAATAGAATAGCAACAATAAGTCTCGGTGAAGGCACACACACCATCAACTATTACGCAATCGACAAAAATGGTAACAAAGCCCAGCAACAAACAGCAACATACATCATCGGAGAAGACACACCTGTGAGATGTTCTCTTACCTTAACTTCAACAGCCTTTACAGGGGGGCCTGTACTTAATCTGGATAAATTACACGACTTTTATGAAATCTATGGGATGTCTCCTGAAGAATATTTTATGGTAAATTATGGCGATCCTTATGTCTGGGAGTATGAGCCAGTCCCTGAGGTTTATGATTTGGGCCTTGTTCCCTTCAGGGTTTCGCTGCCAGTTACTGTTGATTGTCCGGCTAAGGGTATAAGTGTTGCATGGAGGAGGACGGCGCCCTTTGAAGGTGAGATAAGCATCATAGTCGACAGGCGAACAATATGCACAAAAAGGTACATTAATGGGGCTTGGATACCCATCAAAGATAAGATCGAACAGATTAATGCCTCAGAATTTTATAATGATATAGTTTCACAGTTAGCCATCCTAAAACTAAACCCAAACCTTGCACAAGCATGGTACAACAAAGGAGCAGCCCTCGATGAACTTGGGAGGTATGATGAGGCACTAGAATGCTATGAAAAAGCCTTGGAAATAAACCCAAAAGATTACAAAACATGGTACAACAAGGGAATAGTCCTCGCTGAACTTGGAAGATATGATGAGGCGTTAGGATGCTTTGAAAAGGGCCTGGAAGTAAACCCTGAAGATCATAGGGCATGGTATATGAAGGGGGGGTGTTGGAGAAGCTTGGAAGATGCGAAGAAGCACTAGAATCCTACAGGAAAGCCCTAAAACTAAAACCAGAATACAATGAAGCGAAAAAAGCCCTGAAAAAACTGGAAAAAAGCAATAGAACAGCCCAACAATCATACAAAAAACAGAGGATAACAGACACCCAGACCAAAAACTGAGAATACAAGCTTTCAACTTCCTCAGAGGATTATACCAGCCACTAACTAGGAACAATTAACCCTAAGCTTCACAGGACAAAACACCAACTCCAAGCAGCCAAAACACAGGGAATACTCAACGGCAAAGAATTCCAAATAACATTCGACCAAGAAAAAACCTCATATACCTTGAAGTCGAGGGATTACCAGGCATCAACCTGACAATCAACACTGTTACAGGCGAAGTTAAAGACAGCTTCTATGGCCTTGGAGGAGCCACAGCAAGCAACTGCTACTGCTACCACGACCAACTAACAAACAAAGTAAACAGTTGGCTTGGACAATTTCTAAAATCATCAACTGAAGCTACAGCAGCCGGAATACTAATAACAGCAGGACTAATGGTAGCGGCAGCAGCAGGAGGACCGCTAACACTAGGCTGTGCAGCAGTTATAACTATAGCGGGCCTTCTCCTTGCAGCTGATGCGTCTGGTGTATTACATGATCCATATAATCTTGCTAATTGGCTTGATTTCGCGGCTACAGTGGGTTCTGCGGTCTTTTTCAAGGCGCCAATAGGAGCCTCACCATTTAAAATAATCACTGACACGGGAGTCAGACAATCGATGAGATTTATAACAGTCTTTGGCGGTAAAACAGCTATAGTCAAGGGAACTCTCGGATATAGTGGGAAAGAAGCAATAGAGAACACAGTTAAATCATGGGTTAAAAGTAGTGCAATATCAACAGTTATACGCTCGCTAGAAAGTTCACCCCATTAACTAAACCTGCAGCTTACAAACCAAAAACATATGAATAAAGAGAGAGAAAGTGAAAAATCATGTCAGAGGGAGTGATGATCGCAGTAGGCCTAAGCCTCAGTATATTCTTCATTTTTTTGGCTATTGTTGGAGAGGACCGTCTAAATAGATTCTATGAGAGAGTTACAGGAGAAAAAGCGAAAAAAGGTGGTGTAGCGACGCCCAGAGCCTGCTCATTCGGCCTCATGGTCGTCCCTCTCACCTTCTTTTTCCTTTTGGCGGGTTTTTCCTTTGTCTTCGCTCCTGAGGCTATGCCAGGAGTAGTTGCTCTCCTAATCCTCATGGAGTATATTGGTTTTGTGTTCTTTTTGAGGGCTGACACCTTCACCTCCACATGGGATGGGAAAGGATACCCACTTGGAGGATACTTCTGTTTCTCAATCCTTGTTTCTGCTTTCATGGTTATAAGGGGTGTTGTTGGCATGTTTAAAGGGGAGGTGGCTTGGGGCTTGTTCATGTTGTCTCTTGGCTTGTTTATCGCGACATACTATCTTTTCCCTGATAAAATGCCAGGATTAAAAGGGAATTATCTTAGCACGCGACGTGAAGTTTTGAAGGCAATTATTGTCGGCATAATACTCCTCATAATCACAAGGATAATCTGGGCGATAGTCCAGGTTAAGGTGTTCCACTGGTCATTGACAGGCCACTAGGGCATGTGAAGGATGAGGGGAACTCCCCCCGAGCATATCATGTCCCTTCTGGCTTCATGTTTTAGCTATTTTGATAATAGTTTTACATTGTCTTTAGTTCGAATGCTTTATCCATGCAGAAACCCAGCTGTCCCTGTTGAGGAGTATTGCATTCTTTGTCTCATGGGATCTCTGACTACTCTGTGGGTTAATATAACCTGTGCCTCCTGTTCTGGTGTAGCTCATCCTCCATCCTTTATTCTGTGATCTGGGCTCTGTGAGTGTAAACTTGCATGGCCCCTTGCAGATGCCGTCAAATGGCAATCCCATGGATATTTTATATTTAACAGAGAATATGCGCTGTACTCAGACGGGTATTCAGGCACAAAAGGGCCTAGTTTGGTGCTGAGTGTACTTACCCTTTGACATGATACTTTGAATATCTTGATAGAGCTTAGCCACTTTGAATGCGACACTCGTAAAGTTTTTAACTCGTTTTCACTCTATTAACCTTTGGGGATCACAACAGATCATCTTTCAGGGTTTGGTGATTAATACATTAATGATCCCCCTTATATGCTACAGAGCCGCTTAAATGGTTCTGCTGATGTTACCATTTTGTCATCATAAAAGGTTGGACATGACCCCCCATGGAGGTGGATAGTTATGGATTTGGAATGGACATTACTATTAATTGGGATTTCTGTCATTTTATTAGCGGGCTTTTATTACGCCGCCCAAAGTGGTAATCCAGGTTATCCTTTACTTTCTGTTAAAAATTCTGATAGAGTTATGGTGGTAGCACCCCATCCAGATGATGAAGCCCTCGCAGCAGCTGGGGTGATAAAATATTGTGTGGATCATAATATACCAGTTGAAGTGGTTGTAGTAACTAATGGAGGTTTTAAGCTAGCATGGGAGAGACATTCTGAAAGTCTAAAAGCGATGGAACTTTTAGGTTTAAATGATAATGTTACATTCCTCGATTATCCTCAGTGTCTGATTTACCTTTTAGGCCAAAATTGGGATAAACCATGCGCGGATTTTAATGGCGTCTCCCACTCCATAGATAAATTTTCACATGATCTGAATGTCCCCTACACTGGTGAAAGTTTAGCCGGGCAATTAGAAAGTGTTATATCTGATTTCAAACCTACAATAATAATCTATCCAGATCCAAATGATGTGCATTTAGATCATTGGGCAACAAGTGCATTCGTGGAATATGCTATCACAGACCTCCATTACAATTGCACCACTCTAGGCTATATGGTCCATACCCCATCATCATGGCCATCACCACGCCTCCATTCTCCAGGTTCCTATTTAACCCCCCCAGACTATTTAAGATCAGAAGAGAAGTGGGTTGAATTTCCATTAACAGAAAAAGAGGAAAAATTCAAAGCTTTAGCAATAGAATCTTACAAGTCCCAGTTAAAATGGTTTTCAAGTTCACATTTCCTGTTATCATTTTCTAGGAGAAATGAATTATTCTCAGTCCAGCATCCCATAAGTTTAATTGAATCTAATCTAATTACTATAAAGAACGCGAAGAGTGGCGTGGAGACATTTGACCCTTCCCTAACTATTTCAAGTATAGGCCTTCAAGCTAATAAGAATGGCACTAACCTCTTTCTACAGACAAAAGGTAGGATATCACCCGCCAATATCTATGAATTCCACCTCTTAATAATATATAGAAATAATACTCACGAAGTAATTGACATCCAGGTTAAAGATGGAAAATGTCACCAATATGGGAACAAGTTATCAGAACTTAAAATTATTAACAAAACAAATAGTCTAATAATCGAAACCCCCATAATATTTAAAGAAGGCGACAAGATTATTATAGGTGCAGATACACAAAAAAAAAGGACTACCATAGATACAACCCCCTGGCAGATAATAGAAATATGAGACAATTACCCTGATATAATGTTAATAATACCTGCAGTTGATATAAAAGATGGTAAATGCGTCCAACTAGTACAGGGCGTGCCAGGCACAGAACAAATCATCATAGATGATCCCCTAGCCACGGCTATGAAATGGGAAGAAATGGGTGCTAGTATACTCCATCTCATCGACCTTGACGGCGCCCTTGGAACGGGCCAAAACCTTAACATCATAAAAGAAATCGTTAAATCATTATCCATCCCAATACAATTAGGTGGCGGTATAAGAACGCGAGAATACGCCCAGAAACTCCTCGAACTCGGCGTTGAAAGAATAATACTAGGGACAATGGCCATCCAAAACCCAGAGATCGTGAAAAAACTTTCACAAGAATATGGCTCAGATCGTATAATGGTATCACTTGACAGCAAAGACTCCAAGGTAGTTATAAAAGGCTGGACCGAAAAAACATCAAAAGAAGCCACTAAACTAGCAAGACTATTTGAAAAAAAAGGTGCAGGCAGCATACTATTCACTAACGTAGATGTAGAAGGACTCTTAAAAGGAGCCGACACCAAAAACCTCAAAGAACTTACCAGGGCTGTTAAAATACCAATCATATACTCTGGTGGCGTGACCACAATAAAAGACCTTAAAATCCTGAAAAAGACTGGTGTGAAGGGTGTTGTGATCGGATCAGCACTCTACAAGGGTAAAATAGACTTCAAAGAAGCCCTAAAATATGAAGATCCTCCAAGGTGAAAATTACCATGAAGACTGTTATGGCCACAGGAACCTTCGACATCATACACCCAGGACATATCTTCTTCCTAGAAGAAGCTAAAAAACTCGGCGGAAAAAATGCTAGGCTAGTTGTAGTCATCGCCAGGGACTCCACCGTAATAGCAAAGAAAAGAATACCAATCATAGATGAAAAACAGAGACTAGAAGTCGTTAAGATGTTAAAACCTGTTGATGATGCCCACCTTGGGAGTGAAACAGACATGTTTGAGATAGTCCACAAAATAAAACCCGACATCATAGCCATAGGCCCAGACCAAGATTTCAGCATAAAAGAACTTAAAGGCGAACTTAAAAAAAGAGATCTTAAATGTGAAGTTAAAAGAATAAAAAAGTATAAAAAAGCCCCACTCGACAGCACCTGCAAAATAATCAAAAAAATAAAAAACATGAAATTTGATGATAAAACATTCAAACACTGCTAATTTGGTGATTTTAATGGTAAGTGTAGGTATCATAGGAGCCAGCGGATACACAGGCGGCGAACTTTTAAGATTTTTAAGTAAACACCCCCAAGTGGAGGTTGTGGCGGCCACATCTAGACAATATGCTGGTAAACCCCTAAAAAAGGTGCACCCACACCTCCAGGACCTTGAACTCGAATTTACAGATAATATTGATAATATTGATGCCGATCTCATATTCACAGCAACACCACATGGAGCCTCAATGAAAATCGTGCCAAGCATCATAGAACAAGATATAAAAGTCGTAGACTTGAGTGGCGACTACAGATTCGATGATATAAAAACCTATGAGAAATGGTATGGGATGAAACAAGAAAATCCCTTGGATGCCGTCTACGGACTGCCGGAAATTTACAGAGAAAAGATAAAGGATGCCCAGCTCGTCGCAAACCCCGGATGCTTCCCAACCGGGGCGATACTAGCCTGCATACCATTAGTATACGAAAAATTGGCCGAAACATTCATAATAGACTCAAAGACTGGTGTAAGCGGCGCCGGGATAAAACCAACCCCAGTAACACACTACCCAAATTGTAGCGACAACATTATACCCTATAATGTGACAGACCATAGGCACACTCCAGAGATACGTCAAGAATTATCAAAAGTAAACCCAGTAAAGGTAAGCTTCACACCACACCTCGTACCAGTCATCAGAGGAATCCTAACAACAGTACACACATTCCTAAAAGAAGATCTCAGCCCAGATGAACTCGAGAGCATATACAGTGGATTCTACCAAGGCGAACCATTCACAAAAATAATAGAAATTGGTGAAATACCACGTCTAAGCGCTGTCAGAGGATCCAACGAGTGCCATATAGGCTGCTTTGAAATTGATGATAACGGGAGAGCCGTTATAATATCAGCAATCGACAATCTAGTAAAAGGAGCCTCTGGCCAGGCAATCCAAAACATGAACATAATGTTCGGCTTCGATGAAAAAACATCCCTAGACTTCCCAGCAGTACACCCATAATATATGATACCAAATAATAGGGAAGGTGACATCCTATGAAGATACTGATCATCTACTATTCAAGGACAAAAAAGACCGAAACAGTAGCAAAAACCCTCGCAGATGAACTATCGGCCGAAACCATGGAAATAAAAGACTTGAAGGACAGATACAGCTTCCTAGGTACTATGGGGTCTATTATAGATGCTATAAGAGAGAACAAGACGAGAATAGAACCAGAAAGTATTGATCTAACAGAATATAACCTACTATATATTGGTTCACCCACATGGGCTGGTAAACCAGCGCCGGCCATAATAACCCTAATAGACAACCTAAACCTAAAAGGTAAAGACATCATACTATTCAGTACAGTGGGCCGCCAAGGCGGAAACAACGCAATAGAGAGAATGGCCGAAAAAATAAGGGCAAGAGGGGGTCGCATAATAAACTCCTTCATTATAAAAACTGGCGGAAAACAATTTAACGAGATCAAAGAGGACACATTAAATATTATAGAAGAAAAGGATCTTAAAATATATTCCATGGGATAGTGTGGATAATGTTAAAAAGATTCATGAAATCCTACAAAATGCTTATAATCATACCACTACTCGTAACAGTATTAGCAGTGAGCATATTATTATTTCAGGGACTCGAAGAGAGCGTCGACCTAAAAGGAGGATCCATCGCCGAATTAAAACTAGAAAAAAATATGGATCAAATGGAACTCAAATCCCTCATCGAAGAAAAATTAAAAACTAAAGACGTTAATGTCATATCAATCAAAGGAGAGGATGCTACTGTACAAATGGGTAGTGAAATCCAAATTGATGAATTTGCAAAAGCCTTAAAAGGCACAGCAGAGATCAAAAGTTATAGGTCAGTAGGCCCGGTGCTCAGCAAGGAAGCCATGAACCAAATCTATTGGGCGGTGGGATTCGCATTCCTTTTCATGTCAATAACAGTATTCATAGTTTTCAGGAACCTGGTACCATCCCTTGCAGTTATAATGGCGGCACTCTGCGATATCATAATCGCACTTGGTGGAATGTCACTATTCAAGATCCCATTATCACTTGCATCTATTGGAGCGATACTCATGCTAATAGGCTACAGCGTAGATACCGACATACTACTTACAACAAGAGTCCTCAAACAAAAAAAAGGAAAAATAACCGAAAGGGCAATAGGAGCCATGAAAACAGGCATTACAATGTCTGCAGCGGCGATAGCGGCTATGAGCGCACTCTACATTGTAACGGTCTTCATTATACCAGAAGCCGAAGTTTTAAGTAATATAGCCGCAGTCCTCATCATTGGATTGTCAGCCGACATAATAACAACCTGGCTCATGAACCTTGGTATACTAAGATGGTACTTGGAGGCAAGACCATGAGAAAAGGATTCTCAGGATTTATAAGAGAACCAAGGACCATAATCCTCATACTATTAATACTTATAAGTTTAACCGCTATTTCCACACTTGGAATTCCACAAGGCCTCGATCTCAAAGGGGGATCCATCATACAAATACAATTGGAAAAACCTGTAGATTCCGCGACTATGAACACCATAACCAGCATCCTTGATAAAAGACTTAACATTTTCGGGGTCAAGGACGTGAAAGTAAGGGCCAGTGGCAGCCAGAATGTTATTATTGAAATAGCCGGCGTAAAACCTGAGCAAGTGACTAAAATAATAGGAACGCCAGGTAAATTCGAGGCAAAAATCGATAATAAAACGGTGCTTACAGGAGCCGATATTGTAAGCGTCCAAGCCCCTATAATAAAAGGGAACCAATGGGAGGTTCCATTCCGCATATCAACGGAGGGCGCGAAACGATTTGCAAAAGCTGCGGAGGGCAAGGCTGGAATTCCAGTTGACATGTACCTTGATGATCGTCTCATAACTTCACCTGAAATATCACCTGATGTGGCGAGTGGTAAACCAGTGACTGATGTCGCCATAACAGGAGCCGAGAGTACTAGAGAAGCTGCGCAGTTAAAGGCAAAGGAAGTTGAAACCCTCCTAAAATCGGGATCATTACCCGTCAAGGTTAAAATCGTTGGGTTGAGCAGCGTATCAGCGGAACTCGGCGGTGAATTCGTTAAAGGAGCTATAATAGCTGGTTTACTTGCTATTACCGCGATAATTTTAATCCTAATTATACGTTACAAGAGTCCCATCCTTGTACTTCCCATTTTATTCACAACACTTGCAGAACTCATACTCATATTAGGGGTTGCTGCCATTATAAGATGGAACATAGATTTGGCTGCTATAGCAGGTATCCTAGCTGCTATAGGTACCGGGGTGGATGACCAGATAATCATAACAGATGAAGTGCTCGGCGGTGAAAAGGTAAAAAGGCACAGGAGGAAGTTCAGGCTCAGGGAAGCATTCTTTATAATATTTGCATCTGCCGGTACGTTAATCGCTGCAATGCTACCCTTGGCTTATGTGGGTTTTGCGAGAGGAGCTACTGGTATAGGAATGTTAGCCGGTTTCGCCTTCACAACCGTTCTAGGCGTTCTTATAGGGGTTTTTATAACACGTCCAGTATATGCGAAATTCATGGAATATATAGGATAGGGGGTTTAAATGAGAAAACCTAGGGAACTTAGAGTTAAACCAATCAAGAATGGGACTGTCATAGACCATATAACCTCAAATAAAGCCTTACATGTCTTGAAAATATTGGGCTTGCCTGATGGTAAAAGTAGGGTTACAGTAGGTATTAACATGGAATCTTCCCGTTATGGTTCAAAGGATATCGTTAAAGTGGAAAATAGGGAACTAGACTCAAGCGAACTCGACCAGATAGCACTCATAGCACCCAAAGCAACCATAAATATAATAAGAGATTATGAGATAGTGGAAAAGTGGAAAGTAAACCTCCTAGATGAAGTACAGGGGATTTTAAAGTGTCTTAACCCAAATTGCATAACTAACAAGGAGGAGCCTGTGAAAACACGATTTTATGTTATTAACAGAGAACCTGTAATTTTAAGATGTCACTTTTGTGAAAGGCTCATGGAAGAAGATGAAATCGAATCCCAATTCTAGATCGTCACATAACCTGGCAACCTACCATAAAACCCATAAAAGTTTAGGATCTTACTATACATGTAGATCAGACGTTGGAATGGTATTCTACCAAGGCTTGTGCTGGCGTAATTGGGTGCGCGGTTATAAATTTCAATGAAAGCCAAAATCCTCCCAGCAACCCTCAAATATTCTGACTTATAAATTTTACCCGGATTATAACTTCCAGATGATACTATTGCACTGTTAACATTTCCCATGCTTATCCTGGAAGCATAGCCACTACTTATCTTCACCACAACTTTACAGAACAAGCATAATACTTGACCCATACTATAATCATAGCTATTGATGGTAACATCCTCAGGTAATCCTTTATGGGACTCATAGTAACCTTTTATAAGATTCGCGCTTTTAACTGCCTGTGAAATTGTTAAAATAGTATCTGGGAGTACATTACTGTACTTTAAGAATAAGAGCATCTGCTTAAATGATCTGTCAATACTAGCCGGGGCTGCCATTCCATGAGGAGACAAAACCTCACATGTAACACTGGGTATACCTGCAAGGTTACACACATCCTCTAGGGCCCCCGGATATTCCAACCCAGCTTTACCATATGCAACTAATCTAGAATGGCTATTTTTACTTATATAGCAGGCTATCCTATAACTTTCATAGGTTGGTGCCTTTGAACAGAATACCGCATCCTCTCCAGGGGTTCCTCCAGGCTGGGTTGAATGGAAATCTCCCAGAGCTTTGATCGAACGTTCTTTGGCTAGTTCCAGCACCCTGTTAGTTGGCGTTCCCTTGTAATTGGCTATACTATTAGGGTTCTGATCATTCCAGTAACGCGAGGATCTTGCAGTGGATGATGGGATAAGGAAGGGCACTATATAAATTGTGCCATTAATCTTCTTATCTGCAAGGTAATCTATGAGTTTAAGAGCTGCTAATTGTGGCGGTAATTCATTACCATGAACTCCGGCAATGATCATAACCCTCTTACCAGTATCTTTGCCAAACACTACCATTGGAGTGCCATTCCTAGCAGCTGCAATAGTCTCTCGGGTTATGGTGTGCTGAGGCGTGTATTGTCTAATATAATAATTTTTTGTGATATTTCCTCCAGTATCATTGCATATGATCTCGATGTTGGCTGCTGATACCTGAGCCATGGAACAGGCGCTGATAAATAATAATACTATTAAAACTTTTTTGGAGATAAAAAAATTCACCTCCTTATTTCTCTTCTTGGATGATGTGCCTTGCAAGTCTTAGTGCGAGCGCCATGATTGTGAGGATTGGAGGAGCCCCTGGAGCCTTTGGAAGCACGCTTGCATCTGCAATATAAAGTCCTTTTATACTTGTTTCAAGGTTTTCATCCACTACTTCACCTATAGGCGCGGTTCCCCCTGGATGAGCACCCCTTGGATGGGTTGAAACTATGGTTGATGCATCCACGCCCATATTTGAGAGTATGGAACCAGCGATGGCCGATCCCCGTGCAAGTAACCTTATATCCTCTAGAGTGTTTTCTTTGAAAATTTCTTTTAAATTAACTTTTCCTTTTGCCTCGTCTGCAATTTTAACCATTAACCCGATAATATCCTCTTCCCCGTAACCTTCTCTTTTAAGCTCTTTTGCGATTAGCGTGGAAAAGTGCGGTGCTAATATGAAATCATCTATTTCGATAATGGCATTCATCTGCACTTCTTCTTTGAATCGGATATCTTCTAGTATGCCCCCAACAGTTATGAAAGTGTCCATAAAAAAAGTTTTACCAGCGCTTATACCAGATCTTAAGAGTATGCGTGGAGTTCCAACAGCACCCGCGGCGAGCACCACGATTTCATCATGTAAAGACCCATTTAGGGTTTTAACCCCCATTATCCTATCATCTTTGATTATAAGATTCTTCACCTCGGTTTCATGAACGAGTTCAGCACCATATCCCACAGCCTCTTCTATGAATTTCTTAGCGGACCATTTAGCATCCCTCGGACACCCAAATGAACAGTTTCCGCAAGGTTTACACTTTTCAGGGTTGATAAATTTAGGCATCCTCCTTATAGGTAAGCCAAGTGAATAAGCAGTATCTATTATGAGTTGCGTTCCCCTACCTATATGTGTCTTTGGGAGTGGTTTCACCTTCAGTTCTTTTTCTATTTCATCAAGCTCCCCTGTAATATCTATACCATACTCTTTTAAATCATCTTCAAGTACTCGAACAGCATTTCCAGCTGATACAAGTGTGGAACCACCCACACATGAAGTCTTAAGAAGATCCATCCCTGGAGGTGAGGGATCATAACATTTAAATGCATCCTTTGAAGCGACAAGCGGTCCTTTCTCTATTATAACAACTTCTATGTTATTTTTCGCGAGTTCTCTCGCGACTGTGGCGCCACCAGACCCGGAACCAACAACTATAACCATGAAAATCACTATTCGAATAGGATTATAGACTTTGTAGGACAAGATTTAGCGCAGAAACCACAACCTATACAAACCTGATCATCTATTTCTACACTCCAATCTTTTTCCATGTTAATGGCTTTAACAGGGCAAAGTGATATGCATGCTCCACAATCTATACACTTATCCTTATCCTTTTTAACAACCCTTATTATGGGATTTACCTCTATCCCCTGTTCTTCTATAAATTTTATGCTCTCTCTTTCTTCGGGGCCGCTGATATCAACTAACATTTTGCCTCCACGAGGAGTTATATGCGCTCTTAGAATGTTGAACTCGATATTATGTTTTTTGATCGCCTCTGAGATTATGGCTTTGCCTATTATACTAGGAAGGAATCTTAGCCATGCCTTCATATTGATTCTCCCCCTTTATCTCTTTTCCCCACGAGCCTTGATATGTCTTCTGCTGTTATAATACCCTTAACTCTATTATTTGAGTCAACGATTGGCAACCCTGAAATATCGTATTTATCTATTCTACGTGCAACTACTTCTACTGGCTCGTCTTCCCTGGCGATTATAACCTTTCTTGTCATAACATCTTGGAGTCTAGTTTTACCTTTTGCAATGGCATCGGCAATATCCCATGAAGTTACTATCCCTTGAAGTATTCCTTTCTCGTCAACAACAGGTATGTGGTTAATATTGTTTTCCACGAGTTTTCTTGCAACATCCTTGATATTCTCATCAGGGTGGGTGACTATGACTGGTTTGCTTTCTAATTCACGTACCATTATCGAAGGTTTTCTGATTTCAAGGGGTCTTACAGTATAGCCTCTTGATGGCAGTCTATAAACCGGTGATGTGAGTATGAATTCACCTTCTTCGATCCACTTCTTAAGTTCCTCCGCTATCCTTCTAGCTCTTTTTAATGATGATAATGGCGAAGTTGGAACCTCCACACCATCTATCTCAATCTTACCACTTTTAAGCTCCTTATAATTCGTTTCTTTGATCACTGGTCTCTCTCTGCGAGGGACGCCATAATCAACAACCTTACAGATTATATCCTCGTCGCTGATACCGGTAGATGCCGCTATATCCTCATTAAGAACGGGTATAGGCACTCCCACTCCAACATAGAGGGTTGGACCATATTTTGGCATTGTAGCGGCTTTTAGGAATTCTGGATCCATCTTTTTCATATCTCCCTTTACCATTAATGTGCCTGCGGAAGTTGTGGGCACACCATGCCTTCGTTCTACGTCGGTTGAATGTTGCGTGCCTTCACCAACAATATAACCCTCTGTTCCGCATAAGAAAACCTTTGTACCGAAGCCTATAGTTTGGAAATATGGATCATTTATAAGTGGGCTGAGCTCCCCCGCACTCGAATAGGTTACATTACCAAAATCTGGTAAAAGAGTGCCCATATAAGTATAAAGTATTTCATCAGTGGAGTTAGTCGCAACAGCATAATTCTGATAACAATTCCGGGGATTAACCATCACAGCCTGATTGAGCTTATCCAAAGTTATAGAGGTCCTAATATGCTTTAAAGGGTAACAGTCAGTCCCATAAGCTTCCGCAAGTAACTCTATTTCTTCACCTTTTATAAGATCTTCTATAACATGCGCCCCCCCATAATCTAATCCAATTTCAGGGTCTCTGTTAGGTTGCGCCGCGCCTATATATGCATCCACTGCCGCGAGACCAGAGTAAGCTTCAACACCATTAAGATAAGTTCTCGACATTTTAATAGGAGGATCAGAATGGCCGAAATTTAAAAAAGCCCCCGATGAACACATAGCACCAAATGTACCTGTTGTCACAACATCTACTTCACGAGCCGCCTCCCTAGGCCCGTATTCAGCCACTATCTCTGTCATTTCAGAGGCTGTGACCACAACAGTATCTCCATCCTTGATTTTCTGGTTTATTTCATTGATAGTCTTCAAAGTATCACATCCCCCCTAAAAAGGGCTAAGGGTTTATGTTTGCGTGATCATATAAATTATATAAACCAACCCTCCAATAATTATTGTAACTAGGGGCTTCTTGTCATGGTAAGACTTTTCAATGATTGCCTGTAGAATGTTTTGCCTTCACAGGCTTGGAAGATCATCCCAGCCCCCTAAATTGTCCCACCAGCTTTCTCAGCTTCATTAGGACAATTTGTACATATTCATATTTACTATATAATATATCTTTCGGCTTTCGCCCTACATTCGAAGAAGGAGGGAAGTTCCAGCCGGGAGAAATAAGGATATAATCTAAGGGATTGATAAAATGGACACTAACACCTTTGAGAAGATAATCCATTGGCTTGAGGGAAGATCCGATTATGCTGATATAAGGATAGGTGAATCTAAGAGTAATTCGCTTCTTATGAAAGACGGTAAAATACAGGAAATCAAAACAGGTCACGACACCGGTATACGCGTCAGAGTTCTCAGTAAAGGTTCATGGGGTCTTGCTTATACCTCTGACCCTTCAAAGATTGATGAGATAGCTGAAAAAGCCCTCAAGTTATCTAAGAGACTTGGTGGAGAAGTCGAAATGGCAGCATACCCTCCAATTGTTGACAGTATAAGCTCAGAGGCTAGGATACCCCCTTCTCATATTCCAACCGAAGATAAAAAAAGAACACTACTAAACATACATAAAGCGGCTTCCATAGACAAGATAATAAGCACCACCATAAATTATATGGATATGGAAACAGAAACAATCTTTTTAAATTCTGAAGGATCATTTATAGAATCAGAGGAAGTGAGAGTGGCCTTATTTTTAAATACAGTGGCCTCTGACGGCTTGCAGATCCAGATGGGACATGACAGTGTTGGGGGTTGTCACGGCTTTGAAATACTCGAAGGAGAAGACCTTGAAAAATTAGGTAGAAAAACCAGCGAAAAAGCTGTTAGATTATTATCAGCTCATACACCACCATCTGGTAAGTTCACTATCCTAACAGACCCTAAACTTACAGGAGTCCTTATACATGAAGCACTAGGACATGCAACAGAAGCAGACCTCATACTCCAAGACGATTCAATACTCAAGGATAGTCTCGGTGAAAAGATAGGATCAAAAAATGTTAACATAATAGATGACCCGACCATGGACGCATTTGGACACTATCATTATGATGCAGAAGGTGTGAAGGCATCAGCTACAGTCCTAGTAGAAGATGGGGTTCTAAAATCCTACTTGACATCACGAGAAACAGCCCAGAAACTAGGCCTTAAACCAACAGGTAATGCACGTTCAATCATCAGCGAAAAACCTATTGTAAGGATGAGCAACACCTACTTAAAACCTGGAGATTGGAATTTCGAGGAGATAATCGAAGACATGAAGGATGGAATATACCTTAAAGGCTCACGGGGTGGTCAAGTCGACACAGGCAAGGGCATATTCCAGTTTAATGCCGCTGAATCTTTCCTGATAAAGGACGGGGAAATAAAAGAACCACTCAGGGATGTTTCCCTTTCAGGTGATATTACGGAAACCCTCAAAAATGTAGATGCTATAGGATCTGATTTCGAGATGAATATCGGCTTCTGCGGGAAAGCGGGACAAACAGTACCAGTAGGTGATGGCGGACCCCACCTACGGGTTAGAAAGGTTATGGTGGGTGGAAGCGGATGAACCCCCACCATAGTAGGTGATACTATGCTTTCAAAAGAAGATGGCGAATTACTTATAAAAGTTGCAAGGGAAGCCATAAAAACATACCTAGAAAATAAAAAGATAATGGAACCTCCAAGGATTCCATCCCACTTAAAGGAGAAAATGGGCGTTTTCGTAACATTAAATAAAAATGGAGACCTTCGAGGATGCATAGGTTTCCCAGAACCTATAAAACCCCTAATAGAGGGGGTTATCGAGGCTGCGGTGGCGGCTGCAACATCTGATCCAAGATTCCCCCCAGTAACTTTAAATGAACTCAACGAAATACAAATAGAAGTTAGCGTGCTCACAAAACCAGAACCCATAAAAGTGGAAAACCCAAAAGAATATCCTAAGATGATAAAAGTGGGAAGAGACGGGCTCATCATCGAAAAAGGATTCTATAAAGGATTATTATTACCCCAAGTCGCTATAGAATGGGGTTTTGACGAAGAGGAATTCCTCTGCAACACCTGTCTAAAAGCGGGCCTACCACCTGACTGCTGGTATGATCAAGAAACAAAGGTCTACAAGTTCCAAGCCCAAATATTCCAAGAAAAACATTTAGAGTGAAAAATCATGAAAATACCCCCAATACCAACAACTGAAGAACTTTTAAACAAGGCATTTAGAAGGGCGAGAAAAGCAGCCTCAGCAACTCGCACATCAAGGATGCCAACTCAGAAAAAAGCGAAGACAATAGAGAGTATAAGGATCCAAACAGCATGTAATGTGATCCGAGACAAGTTGAAATCAATAATAGAGGGCACGCCCAACATAGAAAGCCTACCAGAATTCTACCAAGACTACATAGATGTAACCATAGGAATCGACCCGCTGAAAAAATCATTAGGAGCCATTAATTGGGCCGCTGGTATAATCAACCAACTCGAAAGTGAATACAGGAGGCGTATAAGGAGATCAAGACCTTCATTAGCATCATCTATCAGAAGAGAAGCATATGGTAGAATATCATCCGTTATAAAAAAGATTGGGGGCGATCTCGATTTTTTAGACTTTGCAAGGAACAAGTTGAAAAACATGCCCACAGTAGACTTCGACGCCTTCACCATAGTTATAGCCGGGTTTCCGAATGTTGGGAAATCAACAATACTCCGGAGATTAACTAGTGCAAAGCCAAAGGTTGCGGAGTATCCGTTCACGACAAAAGGGATCCAAATAGGATACTTTGAAATGAAATGGAATAAAATCCAAGTCATAGACACCCCAGGTCTCCTGGATCGTCCAGTCGACAAGATGAACAACATAGAATTAAAGGCCATGGTTGCATTGGAAAATTTGGCTGATATAATACTATTCATCTTTGACGCCTCAGAGACATGTGGCTATCCTATGGAAAGTCAATATAATCTGTTTAAAGATTTGAAAAGAATATTTAAGATACCGTTCATCTGCGTGTTTAACAAGATGGACCTCATAGAAAATATTAAGTATATCAAAAAATATACTATAAAAGTTGAGGATCCTATACTGATTTCAGCAATAGAAGATGAAGGGGTTTATAGGCTAATAAAAAAATTGGAGGGTCTCCATGAAACGCAAACTAGAAAAACCATTAAATATGTTGGAAAAAAGAAGATTAATGGCTGAGAAAATGATAGAAGATATGATAAAGAATATGAAAGAAATGCAAAAAGAATTTGAAAAGAAAATATCAGAATATACAGAAACTTTACCAGAAAAGCCAACCTTGGACCTGATAGAAACCGATGAAAAACTAATAATAAAAACTGATCTTCCAGGGGTTAAAAAGGAGGACATAAACATAGAATTGACAGAAGACACTATCAGCATAACAGCCAATTTCAAAGAAGAAATAGAAGTGGAAAAAGCAAATTATGTGAAAAAAGAGCGCAGATTCGGCGAGGCGAAAAGAGAACTGAGATTACCGGCTAAAATAAAAGTGGATGAGGCTAAAGCAACATTTGAAGATGGTGTGTTAACAATAGAACTTCCAAAAGTGGAAGTCAAAAAGAAACACACACTCAAATTAGAATAAGCCCCCAAATACCCTTTATTCATTTTTTTAGTATCTTATCTTCCCTATATGTCTTGTGCTTCCCGGATCCTTATTATTATAGGCTGCAAGATAATATATGAACCATTCAAGTGGTATTATTAATATAAATGGTGAGAGTAGACTGTTAAGGTTACTGTAATTCTTCATGGAAAAAATTATATTCTTTGCATTGATTTTTTCGCAGAATTTGATGGATTTCCTTGTGAGAACATCACCTGGAAGATCCCCATCCAAGAATATTATAGGGACGCCCTCTTCGACTTTTTCAATCAATCCATGTCTAAATTCCCCTGAATAGAGTGGACAGGCATGTTTAAGCGCTCCTTCCATGAACATTGTCATTGCAAGTTTATAGGCGAGACCATAATTTGGACCACTACCCATACAATAGAATATATCCTCATCCTTGAATTCAAATGCAAGGAGCCTACTCTCTTCCTCTGTTTCATTTATAAGTTTACTCGTGACACTTGGCAACCTTTCAAGGTCTACGAGTATATCATTTGAAAGTTTATCATCATAGACTCCAAAAAGAATATAATATAGACAGAGTAATTGACTTATATAAGTTTTTGTTGCTACTATGGCACTTTCATGCTGACAATAGGTTAATACCGTTTCATCAGATTCCCTTGCCATGGTACTGCCCGCTTCATTCGTTATTGTTATGGTTCTCAGGCCAACTTGTTTCGCTTTTCGCAATGCTGCGAGAGTGTCTGCTGTTTCACCCGACTGTGAAGTTAGTATAACGATAGAATCATTGTCTTGGACCTTTTTGTGATATACAAATTCGTAGCCTGTGAATATATTCATATCCATATCATGATAAATGTTAATGGCGTCGTGTGCAGAATAACACGTTGAAAGGGAGCTTCCACATCCTATAAGGTATATTTTATCATATTCTCTTAGTTCATCAGAGATCTCTTCCATATGAGATCTTTCCATTTTTAATGTTTCTCCTATCGATTGCGGTTGTTGTAAAATTTCATGATACATATCATACTTCATATGTCTACCTCTCCAATTTTTTTGTATTCTTCCCCTATTTTAATCGCTATTTTAGCAGCTTCAACCGCATCAGCTGCTAATAATACTATCATTGGCTCTTTTCCCCAATCACCTTTATGGTAGATGACGTCAGGGACTCTTCCTATCCTTTTTATCGCGACTTCAACACCCCATGGGATTGTTGCATTTTCTTTAACTTTGATCTCCCTTGGCTCTTTTCGTCTGTCATAATATGAGACCTTAAGGTTCATTTTTTCACAGATTTCTATGATCCTTCTATCATATTTTATGTTAATCGCGCTCCTATGAGTGGGATCGTACTTTCGTACTTCTAGTATAAGACGTGCTAAATGGGATGAAGCTCCATATTCGGGTTCTCTGCACGCGAAAACATCCTTTTTATGGACCGTGACCCTCCCAGGAATCCCCGCCACGTCATTTACAGTCTTAGCCTTTTCTTTCGCCATCACTATATTAGTTCTTACCTCCGGGACAAGCTTATAAAATTCCCTTGATGAAGTAAGCATTTTAAGGGCTTTTTTTAAATTTTCAATCTCCATTTGGATTTTCATCCCCTTTTTCATTGCGCATTATTTTTAAATATTTCATCATATAAAATTATAGTGGAGGCTGTTATCATGGAAAGGGTTAAGGAATTTAAAGGCATAACAGGTAATTTAACAGTTTTTAAGGAAGAGGTTAAGAATGTTGAAACAATTGGATATGCAGGCGTCCCAGGCGTATGCACACCATTCGCAGAACTTTTCGCATACGCTGCAAGGGATAAAAAGAGCATTTTCATCCCAAACACGAATTTTGAAAAGGCCAGAGAACTTGTTTTAACTGAGTATGGTGTTGAATTAGGTGATGTTAAACCTTATAAAGTGGATGCCATAGTCCTTCTGGGAGGACTTGCAATGCCAAAGATAGGGGCGAAGATAGAAGATGTTAAAAAATTGATAGATGAATCCCTAAAAGAAAACGGGAAAGTAATCGGAATTTGTTTCATGGACATGTTCAGAAAAGCGGGTTGGTATGAACAAATTGACTTTGACTCTGTTATAAACGCCGATATCGAAGGCTTTGTGGTAAAATAACAGTGTGGTGGGGGAAATAGGAGATTACAAAGAAGTGGAAAGTCTCAATTCACTTAATATGGGTGAAGGACTATTATACGAAACCATAATAACAACTGTAGACAGGGATGGAAGAGGTAACGCGGCGCCTATTGGCGTAATCTGTAAAAGCCCAAGAGAAATAGTATTATATCTTTATGAGGGAAGTCATACATTATCCAATATACTAGCTACCGGTAATTTTACAGTTAACATCACCCATGATCCTATCCTATTTACAGAGGCTACCATAGGAGACCTAGAAGATAACTATTTCATCCCATATTCTCAACATTTGATTTTAAAGGGTGCCTCATCATTTTTCACAGCCGCCATGAAGAAAGTGAGGAAAGTTAAAAGAAGGGATCGATACGGAGAATCGGGGCTATTCATTATAACAGCAGATGTCAAAAGGATATTTAAAGGCGAAAACTTCAAGGGACCGTTAAACAGGGGCATATACGCGATTATAGAGTCTCTGATTAATTATACTCGTATAGACCGTGCAGAAAACAAAAAAGAGATCTTGGATCGTATATCAGAAATGAAAAGGGTTGTTGATAAAGTAGGAGGTTCGAGGGAAAAACTAGCTATGAAAAAAATAATAGAATCTGTCAGGAACTTGAAATTGGATCAACAAAACGACGCTCATCAACATTAAATAATCCCCGATCACTTATACGTAACTGTGGAATCACAAGGAGAGACAAAAAAGACATTGTCATAAAAGGATTAGATAATCTTGATCCCATATCCCATACAAAATCGTTAAGTTGTCTAGCTTTACAAGCGAGAAGATTCACACTTTCATGGGACATGAGACCTGCGACTGGCAATCTAAGATACATGTACTCGTCAGATGTTACTGCAACAAGTCCGCCACCACCACTTCTAAGAACATTAACAGCTCTCATCATATGATCAGCTGAACTACCGACAACTATCAGATTATGCGAATCATGGGCTACTGTTGAAGCAAGAGCCCCATCAAATATACCGAAACCTTTAACAAACCCGTTTCCTATGTTCCCATGACCATATCTGTTGATAACAGATACCTTGAGAATATCATCCTCTGGGAGTGGCTGGACTATCCCATCGATGATTGGGAGTTTATGTATAAGTTCAGAGGTTATAATTTGTCCATCAAACACTTCTATAACCCTTACCATTGCCGAGCTACCAGTCGCTTTTACCTCCAATCTGGAGGATTCGAAATCTTTTATATTGATTCCATTCTGGGTGGGGGTTCTCCTCTCTCCCCTGATTTTGAATAATTTTTCACCATCCTTTGCGACAAGTTTGCCGTTAATAAATACTTTCTTGATTGTGAAATTTTTCAAGTTATCAACTAGGACAATATCCGCACTTTTGCTAGGGGCTATGGCACCAATATCCAGAGAGTAATGATCAGCAGGGTTTATTGTGACCATCTGAACAGCCTCTACTTCATCCATACCATATTCCACGGCCTTTCTGAGGATTCTGTCCATATGACCTCCTATGAGATCTCCTGGCTCCATGTCATCAGATACTAAGAAGTTTCCGCCAACACTGGCAAGTTCCCGGAGATTCTTTGCGGACGAACCCTCTCTTATCATGATTTTCATTCCTAGTTCTTTCTTTTCTCTGGCTTCTTCTGCGTATACACATTCATGGTCGGTTGATATCCCCTTTTCCACATATTTACAAAGTTCATCCCCTGAGAGTAGTGGTGCGTGTCCATCTATGGGTTTACATGCCCTCTTCGCAACTTTTATTTTTTCGATGGCTTCTGGTTCCTCTGAGATAACAGCTGGAAAATTCATCATCTCGCCTAGGGCTACTATTTCATCCCTTTTAAGTAATGCTTTTATTTCCTCGAGTCCTATCTTTGCACCTGCTGTTTCGAATTCTGTTGCGGGTACACATGATGGTGCTGTGAAAAAAAATTTTAGCGGGACTCTCTTTGAATCCTCTATCATGAATTCTATCCCTTCAATGCCCATTACATTGGCTATCTCATGGGGGTCGCTTATCACAGCAGTTGTTCCATGGGGTATGGTGGCCTCTGCAAAGGATGATGGTGTCATCAGTGAACTTTCGATGTGTGTGTGCGAATCGATGAAACCTGGGAGTAGGATTCCATCAAAGTTTCCTTGTATTTTCCTTACAATTTTTATTATACCATCTTGTATGATGATCTCGGCGGGATAAATGTCTCCTGTGAAGACATTCAGTATATTCCCTTTTAGCAATGTTATCACTTGTTCTTTTTGATTTCTTCCCATAGGATGGGTAGGAACGCCCCAACATCTGTTACAACACCCACAACTTGGGAGCTTCCACGGTCAGCGAGTTTGGTTACAGTTGCAGGGTTTATATCTACACAGACACTTTTAACATGGGATGGTAGGAGGTTTCCAACAGCTATTGAATGGAGCATGGTGGCTATCATCAATACCATGTCAACTTCTCTAATATAGCGTCTCATTTCATTCTGGGCTTCCACAGCATCTGTTATGACATCAGGGAGCGGCCCGTCATCTCTTATGGATCCGGCTAATACAAATGGGATGTTATTCTTGACACACTCATACATTATACCTTTTTTTAGTATGCCTTTTTTGACTGCTTCTTCTATGGAACCTGCCCTGTTAATCTCATTTATGGCATAAATATGGTGGTGGTGTCCTCTACTTACCGCTTCACCGGTTTTAATGCAGATGCCGAGGGATGTGCCATAAAGGGCGTTTTCTATGTCGTGGGTTGCGATGGCGTTACCTGCGAATAGTACGTCGATGAAACCTTCACGTATCATCTCAGCGATTATAGGGGCGGATCCTGTGTGCACGATCGCAGGTCCTGCTACGAGAGCTATTTTACCTCCTTTATTTTTCACGTTTATGATCTCAGAGGCTATCCTTTTTATTGTGGTGATCAGGGGTTTTTCAGATGAAACAGCACTCCCCATAAATTCAAAAATGCCTTTTTTTCCACGTGGCCTTTCTGGTGGGAATACTTTTATACCTTCTCTTCCAACGACTACTAAGTCTCCTTTTTTTATTTCCCCGATTGGCTTACACTTCGCAGTTTTTGTTTTGGGATCCACTACTATCATACAGTCCATTTCAATATCTTGTACTTTCCTCCATTCTCCTTCATATAAGATTAAGGTGGGATGGTTTGTTGTGGAATAAAAACCGGCAGGTAAGACTTTATCTTTTTCAGCTGCTTTGAGTTCCACCTCTTTTATCTCGGCTATAGATGCGCCTATTTCGCTTAATTCATCGAGTATTTCATTTAAATGTGATGGTGTCTTGGCTGATACGAGTATCCTAGCGTAACTTGGATCGGTTTTGCGTTTACCTATCTCAAATTCAAGTATTTTGAAATCTCCACCCATATCCATTATTAGGTCAAGGGCTTTTGGGAGGATTAGACTGTCAATTATGTGACCTGAAAGTTCGATTTCCCTTGTATTCATGACGGCACCCTCTTATGATTTTAGGGATAGAAGATCATGGACGATCTTAGCAGCGTTGATGGATGTCAGATCACCCTTCTTTGAGGATGCGACTTCTACTATATCAACACCTACTATCTCTTTTTTGGCTATAATTTTGATGAATTTTTCCATGTGGAATGGTGTGAGTCCACATGGGCTTGGATTGCCCACCATTGGGGCGTGGGAGGGGTCGAGGACATCAATGTCAATTGTCACATATATAGGTCCTTTTATGCTTTTAAGTTTACTTGAAACCTCTTCTGCATCCTCTTGGATTATGTGTGAGGTGTAATATTCAATGTCGTGTTCCTTCACAAATTTTATTTCTTCTCGGGATGCGGATCTGACTCCTATCATGATTATACCGGCAGGTTCAAGCTCATATATCCTCCTCATCACTGTTGCATGGGAGAATCTCCCATTATAATTGTCTCTGATGTCCATATGAGCATCGAAATGGATGATGACAGGCTCTAATCTAGATTGGAGGACTTTTATGATCGGGTAGGTTATGGTATGCTCCCCTCCAAATATCAAGGGTTTAACATATGATGTTAGTTTGCTTAGGGTGTCTATTATCCTCTTTGATGTTTCTTTGAAGTTGCCTAGTGCAACTTCAATATCGCCCAAGTCAAAAACAGGTGCTTTAAGTTCCCTATTAAATGTCAGATTATATCTTTCGAAATTATAGGAGGCTTCTCTGATGGCTGCGGGGCCGAATCTGGCCCCTGGCATATATGTTGCTGTGGAATCAAAAGGGATGCCTATTATCCCAAAGACATCTTCTCTTCCTTTTCGGGATGATAAAAATTCTCTGAGGGATTCTCTCCTTGAAAAAGCAAATTTTGAGAGATTCTCTAGGTATAGTGGCATTTTATCATTTGACTCTCATAAGTTTGTTTTTGCCCATTGTAGTTATGTATTCTACTTCACTCCCCTCGGCTAGTTTGTCTTTAAGATCCTTGGGAATCGGTGTCTCGAATGTTTCATAGGTTTCGAGGTCCATTAATTGCACGTCATCGCCCATGAGAGCTAATACTTGCGCTGTTCTCTTATCAATTATAGGTATTTCTATTTTGGCATCGACAGGTTTTACTATGCTCCTCTTTTGATTGTCGAATATGCCTATCGCTTCAATACGGGCTTTTGCAGAACCATGTTTTCCGGGTGATGACGTTGATATGTTCATGATCTTTGATGGTTCGTCATCTATGATCACATATTTTCCAACCTTCAAATTTTTGACTTCCACTACTTTCTTTGACATGTTATACCCCCTTGAGGATAAAAAAATTGATAAATGATTTTTATATTATTAATGTCATCAACCTATATAAAAACTACCATACCCTCTTTTAGGCTAGTGGTCGAGATGAAGGTTTCAATTACATCAGGAAAAGGTGAAGGACCAACCAGATTAAATGCCCTTGATAACGCCCTTCTAGATGCCGGTATAGGTAATGTGAACCTTATAAAAGTTTCAAGTATAATCCCCACTAATTCGCGGGTGGTAAAATTACCCTCACTTGAACAAGGTTCAATGATAAATTGCGTGCTCTCCCATAGCATCTCCGATAACAAAGGAGATCTTATATCAGCCGCCATAGCAGCCGCATTATCGGATAATATAGGATGCGTGGCCGAGAATAGTGGGGTGAACAAGGATCCTAATATTATAAGGGAAGAGGCCGTTTCCATGGTCGAATATATGATGGAAAGGAGGGGTGAGAAAATAAAGAACTTAATAGTAGAAGAAATAAACCATAAAGTCAGCGAATGTGGGGCTGTAGTAGCAGCTTTAATATACCTATAAAATATAAGGGTGTCATTGGAATGGAAAAATCTGACGTTTATTATTGGAGGAGTATCGCGATCAAAATGGCTGAACAGGTGCAAAAAGCCATAGCACCCCTCATAGGCAAAGAAGAAGCCGGTGAAATAATAAAAATGGGCGCTGATGGGACGCCCACAAAGCTGATAGATCTCGTGGCTGAAGATGAAGCCATAAATGTACTGGAGAACCTTAGCAGGCCTGTTACATTAATCAGTGAAGAGATAGGATACCTTAAAATAGGCCAAAAGGATGATTCCGAGTCTCGGATAATATTCGTTGTGGATCCATTGGATGGCACAACAAATGCGATCAAAAACATACCATTCTATGGCATATCTATTGCAATCGCAGAATACAAGCCTAGGGATGCTTTACCATCATTAAATGATGTGAAAATGGGTTTTGTCAAAAATTTCGCCACAAATGACATTTATGAAGCTTTAAAGGGCCGTGGGGCGTTCCTAAATAATGAGAGGATAGAACCATCAAAACAAGAAGCGCTTGAAGAGTCCTCAATGGGTGCTTTCATATATGGTACCAAATTCCCCAAAATAGACAATATATGCCGTATTATCCGCAGAATGAGAATCCTAGGCTCGGTAGCATTGGAACTTTCATATGTTGCTAATGGCGCATATGACGCGTTCATGGATTTACGAGGGAACCTGAGAGTGGTTGACATAGCCGCCTCAAAGTTAATAGTCGAAGAAGCAGGGGGTATAGTCACCACTGAAAAAGGCGATCCTATAAACGGCCTCCTAAATGTCAAAGAACGCACTTCACTCATAGCAGCCGGTAACAAGCACTTGCACCAAGAAATAATGAAGACATTGGAGGTCATCTAATGCATATGGGGGTTGTGGCGCGCCTCGACATTCCAAGAGCTATTAGATTGGCAAGGAGAGTAATCGAATTTCTAATGGAAAATGGTGTTGAAGTTTCCATTGACACCTCACTAGCAGATAAAATCCCAAAATTCAAAGACCTGGCAATGAAATTAGATGACATGGACGTTGACATCATGCTAACAATCGGAGGCGATGGGACAATACTACGCACCCAAAGTTTCATAGATGGGAAGAAAATACCATTACTCGGGATAAATATGGGCACAGTCGGATTTCTAACAGAAATAGACCCTAAAAATGTATTCTCAGAACTCAAGGAGGTTTTAGATGGGCGTTACACCATTGAGGAGCGAACACAATTAGATGTTTACCATAATGGAAAATTACCATCAGCACTCAACGAAGTCGTTATGATGACAAGGGAACCCGCAAAAATGCTACACATCCAAATCATAGTTGATAGCGAGGTTGTAGAAGAACTAAGAGCCGATGGAATAATAGTAGCCACTCCAAGCGGCTCCACAGCATACTCCATGTCAGCTGGCGGGCCCATTGTCGATCCGAGAGTAGAAGCATTCCTAATAGTCCCAATATGCCCGTTCAAATTAAGTGCAAGACCCCTAGTAGTATCAGATGAAAGCAAAATAAAAATAAAATTACTAAAAAAGGGTAAAAAAGCCATAGCAGTGGTGGATGGACAATTCAAGGAAGAGATAAATTATATGGAGGAGTTAATCTTCCGGAAATCCGAAAACAAAGCATACTTTGTAAGATTAAGCAAGAATTTCTACAAGAAAGTGAGGGAAAAGCTAATAGAAGGAGGCATAGCACCCAGCAAAAAATAGATAGGATGTATAATAATGGAAGCACTAGTAGTGGATCTCACCCACGGTGGCGTTACCATCGCACTCGCACTCAAAAAAAACTTTAAAAAAGTATTCGCCTGGGACATCTACAACAGCCTCGATCAAAAAAAGAAGAAAATCCTCAAAAAAAAAGGCATCAAACTCGTTAACAAAATCCCAAAATCAGACAACCTAAAAATAATAGCACCAATCCACTGCCCCCTCAGCCTAAAAATCGACTACACACACCACGAAATAGTGAAACTCCTACTATCAGAAAATGAAAAACTTGCCAAAACACCCATAATAGAAATCACAGGAGTTAAAGGCAAAACAAGTGTTGCATGGATGCTCAAAGAAATCCTAAAACCAAAAAAAACACTCATACTCAGTAGCCTAGGAATTTTTCTATCAACAGAAAAAGAAGATAAAACACTTAAAAAAAACATTAGCATAACACCCGCAAGCATCATAGAAGCCGTGAAACTCGCCAATGGCCTAGATTACCAAGCATGCGTATTCGAATCATCCCTTGGAGGAACAGGCCTTGCAGAAGTGGGAATACTAACTAACATAGTAGAAGATTACAGTATTCAGGGTGGGAGAGAAAGAGCAAGCATGGCCAAAGCCCAAATATTCAAGAGCAAAATCACCTGCTGCGAATATACAGCCTATAAAAAATATTATAGTTCATTTAAAGATGTGAACACCTTCTCTATAAAAGAGGATAATGCCAGTCTTTATCCTACAGATATAGATTATGGCCTTGAAAAAACAAGTCTACTATTACATGTAAACGGCCTTAAAACAGTCACAGGTAAGATATACAATACTGAATTTCCTGTTGAAACTTTCGCTCCAGGCCCACATTACCTTCTCAACGTATTAGCAGCAGTATCAGGCGCCCTAACCCTCGATATCGATATAAAGGGGATACAAATGGGGCTTCGGAATTTTAAAGGAGTTAAAGGTAGGAGTTCCTGGCGCCATGTCGGTGAAAAGATAATAATAGAGGAGATAAACCCTGGTATAAATTCAGAGGCGATAAAATATACCTTGAAGATGGTGGAAAATTTTGAGGATCCATTCATAATATTAGGCGGAGACTATGGAGTCACCTGCGAAGAAATAGATGAAGATAAAATCACGAGTATACTTGAAGGTTTCAAAGGAAAAGTTATATTAACAGGAGAATTAGGAAAAAACATCCAAAAGAAAACCAAGAAAAAAATCCCATATATTAAAAATAGAGAGAAAGCACTCCAATATGCACTTTCAACCAAGAACAAATATATCATATTTATCTACCGTTCAGAATATTCTAAACTCCAAGAAAGATAATGGGAGGATCACAATTTTGAGAGTGGGAACGAGAGGAAGTCGCCTCGCACTAATACAAACAGACGAGGTCATAAATAAACTTTCAAATATAAATCCAATCAAAATAGAAAAGGTCATAGTAAAAACAAGTGGCGACAAAATAAAAGATTCACAATTATATAAAATCGACAGAAAAGGCATATTCACAAAGGAACTAGACAATGCCGTTCTAGAAGAAACCGTGGATTTCGCAGTTCACAGCCTAAAAGACGTTCCAACAGAACTAGACGAAGACTTAACAATAGCAGCAGTCCCCAAGAGGGAATCGCCCCACGAAGTATTAATATCGCGAATAGACTGGGATGAACTGCCAGGCAACTCAAGGATAGGTACCAGCAGCCTCCGAAGAGAAGCTTTCTGCAAACTCCATAAAAAAGAATTCAAACTAGAACCCCTACGCGGAAACATAGACACCAGAATAAAAAAAGTCAGGGAAGGGGAAATAGACGCCACTATAATGGCAGAAGCCGGATTAAAACGCCTAGGACTAGAAGAAAACATCAAAAGGAGATTCCCACTTAGATATATAACCCCACCTGCTGGTCAAGGAGCCCTAGCAATCATAACAAGAAAAGACAGCCCACACATCAACCTAATAAAAAAGTTAAACCATTATAGCTCACTCCAAGAAGTTAAAGCCGAAAAAAGCGTCCTCAAAGAATTAGGAGTTGGCTGTCAATGGCCCCTAGGCGTGGTAGCCAAAGCAAATAGAGATGAACTAAGATTATATGCTATCCTTTTATCAAGGGAAGGCGACATATTATCCCAAGTAGATGTGAAAGGTCCCATCAATAAACCGCAAGAGTTAGGTAGAAGAGTTGCAAATGAAATGGAGGATTATATTTGAGAAAGGTAAATGTAGGAGTAATCGGCGTAGGAGCAATGGGTTACAATCATGCGAGAGTCTATCACCGCCTCAAAAATGCCAATCTCATAGCAGTAGCCGATATAATGGAGAAAACCTTGCAAAAGACTTCAAAAAAATATGGTGTTCGAGGTTATCTAGAATATAAGAACCTCCTCGAAATACCAGAGATAGAAGCCGTAAGTATCTGCGTACCCACAACACACCATTACAAGGTGGCTATGGACGCAATAAAACACGGAAAACATGTGCTAGTGGAAAAACCCATTGCATTCACCCTAAAAGAGGCGAAGGATATGGTGAAAGCCGCCCAGGAAAATGGGGTGAAACTCGCCACTGGACACGTTGAAAGATTCAACCCTGCCGTGAAAAAGGCAAAAGAGCTCATAGAAAATGATGTTATAGGTGATGTAGTATCAGCATCCGCAAAGAGAGTTGGACCATTCCCCCCAAGGATAAAAGACGTTGGTGTGACAATAGACCTCGCCATCCATGACCTAGATGTGATGCATTACCTATTCAATGAACCAGTAACTGAAATCTACGCGACAATGGGAAGCATACTCGAAAAATGCCAATTCGAAGATCATGCGGAGATAATGGCAAAATTTGAAAGTGGAATAACAGGCATACTAGAAGTTAACTGGTTAACCCCCTATAAGAGGAGGAAACTAGCCATCACAGGCACCGACGGGATAATAAACATAGATTATATAGATCAAAGTATAGATGTTTATGGTAAATTCGCCCAGGACGTGAAAATAAAACATGAAGAACCATTAAAAAATGAGATAAAATCATTCCTCATGGCAATCATAAACGACGAGGAACCGGAAATAACAGGGAGAGATGGTATATACGCACTTAGAACAGCCCTTGCAGCTATTAAATCGGCAAGGGAACATCGCCCCATAACATTAAATGGGGATATATAAGGTGTGGAAAATGACTGAAAAACTTATAAAAAAAGCCCAAGAACTCCGAAAAAGGGGTTTCACCACTGGAGAAATAGCAGATGAATTGAACGTTTCAAAGGACACCGCAAGGTGGTTAACCCTCCAGACAAGTGTGAAGTCCATAAAAGAAGCTCCACTAGATTTCGCCATAAACTGGGAAAGTCTTGGTGGAAGCTCCACTCGCATGAAACATGTTTCAGCTGCCATGGCAGATATGGCACTAGAATATGGTGAAGTAGACGTAGTTGTTGGAATCGCAATTAGTGGCATACCATTCGCCACTCTCATGGCTGATGAAATAGCCTCAAAAATGAAAAAAGACATATCACTAGCAGTTTTCCATCCAAGAAAACATAGGAAAGGTGAAGACGCTGAAGGAGCCATAAGTAGCAATTTTGCAAAAGTTAAAAATAGGAAGGTTTTGATAGTGGATGATGTAATAACGAGCGGAAGGACAATAAAAGAAGCCATAACAGTACTAAAAGGGCAAAAGGCAACCCCAATCGTGGTAACAGTGCTCATAGACAAAAAGGGTATTTCAAAGGTTGATGGAATCCCTGTCACGTCCCTGATAAAAGTGAAGAGACTCGGCTGAAAAAAATCTGGATTTAAACCCCCGATTCCCTTGAACAAAATTTAAGGTCTGTACCTTAAAATCGCTCCTATACCACCAAAAGCCTTTAAAAGTTGTATTCCCTCCTCTGTCTCAGTTGATATTATTTCAACTTCAGAGCCCGCCGCCTCGGCGATTTCCACCAGATCATCAACAAGATCTCGAGAATCCACCATTTTCATCTGATCATTACACTTGGGACATGGTCTAGGTTCATCACCTTTTACAGTTACATCCATTTTATATCCGCAGGATGGACATTCATACTTGGCTCTTTTTGCCTTGATATCCTCTGATAATAAAAGCACTTCCACGGCACCCATTTGTAGATAATTTCTAACTTCATCTTCTCCATAGGCTGCGAGTCCATCCTTGTCTATGAGTTCAGTGAGGAACTTCTGGACTAATTTTTTCTCCCTCATCACATCAATTTCTGTTAAAACATCCATTGATTTGTCGATAACTTCCCTTATACCAAATTCACCAGTATAGGATGTGTCAACTGTTGTTATAATCTTTTTCTTAACCTCATGATGGAGGTAATCGCCCTTGACAAAATCCTCCTTCGTATGGCCAGGCCCTCCAATGATAATCCCTTTAAGGTCCGGGATTGATAAAAAGGCCTCGTTCATATGTTCTCCTATCCTTTTGAGGAATTCGTGAGCTGCTAATTCTATCAGTCTGTCGAATCTTCGCTGTGATTGACCCCCGGCCTTGTGTTTTCCTGGGACGCCGCTGGTAAGGGTTTTCAGGATTTCAATCCTCTTACCTTTTAGGAGTGCTATTGTAGCCTCCTTACGATCCAAAACAGCCAAACCATAAATTTCCTTCTCTTCTAACATCTCTTTTAAGGGTTCGAGATAAAATTCGGAATTACAATGATATATATAAGTTTTTATAGGTTCTGGTGGCTCGAAGACATATGTTTCCATTTTTTCTGTGCCCGGTCCTCCGCGGGGTATCATACCAACGAACATTACCAGACCATTCTCTGGTGGGCGGGGGAACAGTTTCAAACGTTGCATTATAACCTCTATAGCTGATTGAACATTTTTTCTAGTCTGTTTACTTTTAATATTAGCACTCTGACTTAGCTCTTCCCTCATATGCTTAGTCACGTCACTTATCTGCCTATCAGGGGGTATGTATACTGATACGAGTTCAGTACCCCTACCCTTCTTTTCTGCAAGTTCTTCTAGAGTCCTCCTAAATTCATAGAGTTTCTTTGATGATACTTTACCCAAACAGATCACTCCTTTCTAAGAATTTTAGCCCGGGTCAAACTTTATTATTGATTATACACCACAAACAATATAATCGTTCTAGGTAAAAAAATGTAAATAAATTTTTATCATGGTGGAGATCATGAAGATAGTGATTACAATTGGCGGATCTGTCATAATGGAAAATTTCAATCCAAAAATCTTCAGAGAATATGCCGAGATCCTAACCTCTTTACAAGATGATAACAAGATATTCATAGTTGTAGGTGGAGGCAAACCTGCAAGAGATTACATAAGATTGGCGAGGGAACTTGGCGCGAATGAAGCTCACTGTGACAATATTGGGATAGAAGTCACGCGCCTCAATGCGAAAATGCTTATAATAGCCCTTGGCGGAAACGCTTATCCCATAACACCCCATAATTTCAATGAAGTACTTCAATATTCTGCAACAGGTAAAATCGTGGTGATGGGCGGGACGGAACCCGCACATAGTACAGATGCGGTTGGCGCTATACTCGCCGAACTTGTGAATGCTGACATACTCATCAATCTAACCTCTGTAGACGGATTCTATGATAAGGATCCATATAAACACCCCGAAGCCCGCCTCTATAAGGAGATAACAGCTACAGAGATGCTTAATCGATTCAAGGATAAAGATTGGAAGGCAGGAACCTATGAATTCCTAGATTTAACAGCAATCCATATCATGAAGAGATCAAATATCAAGAGTATAATAACAAATGGTAAGGATCCTATGAACCTTATAAGAGCATTAAAAGGGGAGGTTGGCACGAAAATAATCCCAAAATAAAAAAAGGAGGCCTATATGATGGTAGAACCACATAGACATTGTCCGGTTTGCGGGAAACCCATACCCTTAGATGAGGGAACATGCTCCAGGAAATGTGCAGAGGTTTTAATAAAAAATCAGCAAAGAATCATGAGAACACGACTCATATTCTATATTCTCCTAGCAGTATTTGTAGTTATCTGGCTGTTCGTAGTATTAAGAAAATAAGATTATAATTATGGGTGAGGTTATCAGCGTAGTATAATAAGACCATAAATGATTAAGATCACCCCTATAATCACTCCCAAAAATATCGGGTCAAGGGCGAATATCCCCACAACAAAATATACCACCCCAACAATTATCCCTAAAAATCCGATCGTCCTTGTAACATATGCATCCAATGCAGAGAAAACAACTATAAGACCTGCTAAGATGAAAAGCAAACCTGTAAGATACAACCAAAAACCTGAAAAGGCAATTATGGAGATAATCTGGAACGCCAACAAAACTCCTATAAAGATCAATATAACCGCGAAGATTAACCAGAAAAGCGAAATTCTCCTGTAATGTCTCTCCCTCAAAGCATTTAAGAGCATCCAAATCCCGATAAAAGTCAAAATTATACCAGAAAAGATGCTAATAGCCTTCACTCCACCCGCAGGAGATAAAAGGAAAATAATACCTATAATAATAGAGGCTAGCCCGGCCCATTTCTTAGATACCATTTACTCCACCAATTGTTTATATTTTCCTAATGATTCATAAATCTTTCTCAGATACCCCCCAAAGATCATGAGGAGAATGAACTATCAGCAAAAAAAAAGCCGATCCACGAGGAAGAAGTGTTAACCTTACCGCCGGGAAGTCCCCTCCCGAAAAGGAGGGGGATGAGAGGCGGAACACATATATACTTGGTGAGAAAAACATACAAACTATGAGATACGAACTCGACAGGAGTGCCCCACTCAGTATATGCACTTCAGCACCATCCTGGTTCAAGTGGGTGAAGTACCGAAAGAAAGTGCTTGAAGACGGGGTGGTTGGGAAGATAAGCGAGAGTTTCGGGGGTGGAAGTTCTGAATTTGGAGTGCGACAACTTCCACATGATTTTCAAGGCAAAGCCGACTCTGGATATACCACGATACATCAACGCCATACAGAGGAACTTTCCAGAGGTAAAAAGAAAGCTTTGGGGCGGAGTTTTCTGGTCTCCGTCATATTTCCTCGCCACAACGGGACAGGTAAACTCTCGGATGTGCTGAAAAAAATGCGTGGAGGGGGCAGAGTCATGCTTAGTTACAAATTCCGTCTGTATCCATCGAAGACAGCCGAGCGCACCCCTTGAACCGTCACATGGAGCTTTGTAGGTGGCTCTACAACCGTCTGCTGTCTGAGCTAAAAATCTTGCAAAAGGGGATAAAGCTCAAGCAGACAGACACCCAAACCCTTATCATTGACCCGAAAAAATAAAAACCCGAACTTGGCGAGGTGTATTCGAAAGTCCCTCCAGATGGTGAGAACCACCAGCTCTGGTCCAACATCCAATGCGCTGGCAGGGCTGAAGCGGAACGGAAGAAAAGTCGGCAGATTGAGGTTCAAGGGCGCAGGGTGGTTCAAGACCCTGAACTACAATCAGTCCGGCTTCAAGCTCGAAAACTCATCCTCTCGAAGATCGGGGAAATCCCCATCAAGCTCCACCGGAAAATCAAGGGGGAAGTGAAGGGAGTGATCATCAAGCGTGAGCGCTCCGGGAAGTGGTTCGCAAAATATTTTCAGGTCGAGGACGAGCCCGGGCTTCTGCCCAAGACAGAGAGGGCGATTGGGATAGATGTTGGGATCAGACATTTCCTGACAGACAGCGAAGGGAGGCAGGTCGAGAACCCGAGGTTCTACGAGAGGACGCTTGAGCAGATAAGGAAGAGGTTGTCAAGGAAGAAGAAAGGCTCGAAGAACAGGGAGAAGGCCAGAGTAAGGCTCGCCAGAGCATACGAGAAACTGGTGAACCAGCGAAACGACTTCCTCCACAAACTCTCAAGGTTCTACAT
>Ga0078972_1004905_pt1 | contig 35189 bp, 36 predicted proteins | sample YelNatPaOPGAMG01_FD_67568 | JGI IMG/M metagenome (GOLD analysis project Ga0078972, IMG submission 67568) | Hot spring thermophilic microbial communities from Obsidian Pool, Yellowstone National Park, USA - OP-RAMG-01 (SPADES assembly) (version 2) | ecosystem: Environmental > Aquatic > Thermal...
CAGCGCTTCTTTCTGAAGCATATAAATGCGCGATTTCAAACCATGGATGATTAATTAAAGATTCTATAGCTTCTAAACCTACGCTTCCAGTAGCGCCATAAATACCGATTCTTAGCTTATCCATAGCTAAAGGCTAAAAGAAAATGTTGAATATAAATTTTGCTAAAAATTATTGAATATTGCCTTCAAAAAGACATAATGTTAAATTTTATTTGTTCATTAATTACTTTTGAAAGAAAAATTTCAATTTATACTTTACTAATTTACTAAATAATCTTTCCTTAAGAAAAAGCTGGAATTAAAAGTTTTGAAAAAGTATTGCATCGAATGCGGAAAACAGATTCCGCTCAAAGCAGAGTATTGTCCATACCGCGGTGCAAAAAAGCCAAGAATGAAACTTAAACCCGCCTCAGCCAAGCAGCTGAGAAAGCATTATTTTTTGTTCTTTCTTCAAAAGCTTTAAAAGCAAAGCCTATACCTGCCAAAAAGTATAAAACGAATGGATTCTTAAGCCCATCAAAACTTTTAATTCCATCGTTAGGAAGTTCCATTTGCAATAGTGAAGGGAATCCACTATTGGATAAAAAGACAACAAAAGAATTTTATCAAGGAAGCTTAAGCAATATTCAGAAGAAAAATCCTATAAAGGCTTTATAAGAAGAGACGATTCGCTATGCGAATAGACGAGATAAGAACCATATTAAAAGGAGGAAGATACTCTAGTAAATCCTTTTATTTGGAGCTTTCCAATCCTATTTTATACCATAAAAAGGAGCGTTACGTTGGTTGGAGTACGTTGTTGAAACCTATGATTTAGGTAAGATATATAGAATCCATGAGGGTGTCGTAGCAGCCCTGGATCACGAGAATCTTCAGGTGAGGAAGAGGGCTGTGTTCGGCTTCCTAGAACCCAACGGCGCAGGCAAGACCACGCTTATAATGACGCTGATGGGTTTAACGTTGCCGACGAGTGGAACCGCTAGGGTGCCTGGATACGACATTATAAAGGAGTCCCTGAAGGTAAGGAGGGGGAGTTGGATTCGCACCCGACGGGATAGGCTTCTACAATCATCTCGCAGCCCGGCAGAACCCTGAACTATATAGCAGCGCTTAATGACATACCCAAGGGCGAAAGAGGGCGGCTCATGATGAAGCCTTAGCGACGGCGGGTTTAACCGAGTTCAGGGATAGGAAGGTCGGCGGCTTCTCCAAGGGGATGAAGCAGAGATTATCCATAGCCCAGGCCCTGCGTAAAGACGGCGGCTTCCTCATATTCGATAAGCTCACCGCAGGGGTAGACCTGGAGGGGACGAGGGAGTTCAAAGCCTTGATCGCTAGGCTTAACATGGAGAAGGGGAAGACGATTCTGATAGCCACCCATATGCTCCCTGGGATATGCAAGGATTCTAATGAAGGCGATCCCTTTATACCAAAGCCTTCTGAAGCTTTGCAAAGCTTTATCGAAATTGTAAATAAAGTTGAGTTATTTCTAAGCTCTTTACAATAACAGATGAGCTATCATTGCTGTAACAAGCTTTCTTACGCAAGAAGCCTTTAATCCATTTAAAAAGGTTTATTCAGTTTTTGTATAAAATTCTATATTATGCTTTAAGCATGCTTCTTTAGCTTTTTCTTCAATAAACGGTGTAACGATCATTAATTTATCAAGCTTTTTCCCTGTTGTTTTTTCGTAAAATTCAGCTTTCCTCTTAAAGATAGTTACATCTGAGGATTTGATATGAGATGCAACCTCGATTAAAAATATTTTTTCATTGTGAATGGCGATGTCAACTTCAACCGGATTTGGATAGCCATAAACAAAGCCTTCCTTATCATAGCTTATCCAACGCTCAACTTTAACTTTAAAGTTTTTTTCTAAAATTCCTTTTAAACCTTCTCTAAACGCTTCTTCGCTTAAAAGCCCCCATCTAGCTCCTAAAGCTGAAGTACGCATTTCCAAAAGCTGAAAGCCTTTAACCATGTCTGCTCTAAGCTTAACTAACTCTTCATCATGCCTTAAAAAGCCTTTGTTCATATCCTCCCTAAGCTTAACTAAGTCTTCTCGAAGCTTAGCTATTTCAGCATCATGCCTTAAAAAGCCTTTGTTCATATCCTCCCTAAGCTTAACTAAGTCTTCTCGAAGCTTAGCTATTTCAGCATCATGCCTTAAAAAGCCTTTGTTCATATCCTCCCTAAGCTTAACTAAGTCTTCTCGAAGCTTAGCTATTTCAGCATCATGCCTTAAAAAGCCTTTGTTCATATCCTCCCTAAGCTTAACTAATTCCTTGCTATGCTTAACTAAGATTTCCTCATGTTTATCAAGCCTTTTTAAAATTTCATCCAAGCCTATGAAGCCAGCTACTGCATAGCGGAATTCTAAATCTTCTTTAAGCAATTTTAGCATTTCATGCTTTAACTTAACGCTTGATAGCATTTTCTTCACTAAATTAAGGCGATTTTTAATGGCTATATAAAATGAAGGCTATTCAAAGCTATAAAAGTTTGCTTTTTAATGCTGTGTTGAATGATTTTTAAGGCTTTCCATGCCTTCCTCTGCTTTAGGCCTTTTTAGCCTTTATGCTATTGGATTTAGGCTTATAAAAATATAGGTTTACCTTTAAAAGCTTTTTTTAGCCATAATGTATTCGTCAAATAGCCTTTTAAGGCAAGAAAGAATGGCTTTAGCCATTCAGCGCTTATCATAGCCTACCTTAAGCTTATATGCTTTAGGATCGCTTAAATACTCTTATGACTGTAAGCTTTCTGGGCATACTAGTTCTTTAATTTTCTAAAAGCCTATAAGAATTTCTCCACGTTAGGCTTCGTTACAATTAACCCAATCTCTAGCCATAATGCATCAAAAGGCTTATAAATAAAAAGGCGTAGGCTAAAATGGCTCTTTCATTCAACACAGCATTAGTAGGAAAAAGTTTAAATTTAAATTCTTACTAATTATTACTTAGTGGTATGAAATGTATATAAGAAGAAATCTGGGGGAAAAGGGACAAATAGTTATACCGAAAGATATAAGAGATTACCTTGGCTTAAAACCCGGCTCTGAAGTAATTCTTGAGGTGAAGGGTAAAGAGCTAATAATTAAGCCTGGAGAAGATCCTGAAAAATTCGTTGAGGAGTTTGTAAGCGTTCCAAAAAAGCTTGAAAAGATAGATATAAAAATCCTTAAGAAGGTTTTGGAGGAAGAGTATGAAGTATATTGATTCAAACGTATTCATTTATCCAGTAGTTGCTGATGAAAAAACTGAAAAGAAAGCACTTTTAGCAAAGAACATTTTGCTAAAAATAGCTAAAGGCGTTATAGAAGCTTCCACTTCTTCATTAACATGGGATGAGATTGCTTGGTCTATAAGGAGGCTTTTAAATTTAGATGTAGCGATCAATGAAGGAGAAAAATTTCTAAAGTTCCCCAATTTAAAACTGTTAGATATAGATGAAAAAGTGGTTAAAGAAGCGCAAAGGTTGGTGAAGGAATATAAACTGAAGCCTAGGGATGCTATTCATTCAGCTTGCGCTATAAAAAATGGCATTAAGGAAATTGTAAGCGATGATCCAGATTTCGATGCTTTAAAGGAAGTTAAAAGAATTCGATTGGAGGAACTTTAACATTCAACTAATTAAAATTTGTTAACTACAACTTTTTCGTAGTTTGTTTATTTTTAAACTACTCTTGAATGATAAGCCGTAATCAACAGTTTCAATATAGATGGATTTAAATAGATATTGGTTGTAGTGTATATTTATGGAAAGGCTTTATACAATGAAGAGGCTAAGAAGCTTCTTGAGGTTACCACTAGGACTATTCACCATTAAGATAAGTATGGTAAAAATAAGGGTTGTTGAAAAATGTTAGGAAGCTTATATCAGGTTAGAGCTTACAACATAAAGCATAACTATAACGTTAGTGGGTTTCTTGAAGTGTATAGGCTTATGCTTCAAAAGGCTATGGATGAAGTATGGGCTAGAATCAAATGGGTTGAAAAGCATTATAAGGGAGGGGGAAGGAGAAGACTGATTCCATTAATCCTTAAGGAGAACAGCTTTAAACACCATTATTTGAGAAACCTTCTGCTTGAAGACGGGGGTTACTCTAAGCATTATGTTGACTTCGCGATGAAACAGGCATATTCAATAATAAAATCTTGGAGGAGAAGCTATGTAAAAGGAGAGAGAACAAGAGCAAAGCCAATCGTAAGGAAGAGGTTCGTTAGAATCAAAGCCTCAAATGGCTACGGTTATACCAAGAGTGATGAAGCTTTCACCTAAAGTTGCTGGTAGAAAAGGGGAGATAATTTATGAAGATGTAAGCATAGCGGATCTAATCTAGAAATGGAGATTTTAGAATCAATGGAGCAAATTATGAGCTAAAGCATGGATAATCTCAAAAACTAAGCTTCATTTCTGTATAAGCGCATCAGAGAAAAGTAGGGGAGAGGGCCGCCGCCGGGATTTGAACCCGGCCTCCAGGCTCCACAGGCCTGTACGCTACCAAGCTCCGCGAAGATTTTATTCTTCTCTACGTTACGGCGGCCATGCCATTAAGAATATAGAAATAAAATAAACATAAATATGAGTTTTTCTGTTAATAAAAATCAAATTTATAAATAATCTCAAAGGCTAATGCATGAAAAAGTGAAAATAGAAAAATTTTAAAAGGTTTAAAATATAAAAATTTGAGGAAAAAAAGGGCCGGTAGTTCAGTCTGGTATACTTTTAAAGCTTTTAAAGGCCAAGGAACGTCCGGTTTGCAAGATTCAAACCAAAAAGCCGGAAAGTCGCGGGTTCAAATCCCGCCCGGTCCACCATATAAAATCTTTTATTTACGCTTGTTTTAGGCTTATTTTCGGCTGTTAACCGTATTTTATTGAGATTTTATTTTTGCGTTATGTTGGATTTCGCCTTAACGTTTAAATCTGCCAAAGGGGATGACCGGGGCAAGGAGAAATCTGTGGTTCTACCATCTCTCTATGTTAAGGCCCCAGAAGAGAAAAGTATGCTTATCATTGATAGAGTGCAGTTCGTGGGGGTTTGAGAAGGATAAACCTAGCAAGGAGCATTAGGTGAGTAAAGCGAAGTTGATTCTGGATTTCGACGAATTACATCATCGAACGTATTCATAGGATAAGGGATGGCCATAGTCGTGTCGAAAACCAAGGCGCTGCTTCAGCTTCTCCAAAAAAAGTAAAACATTTCAAGCTTTATTAATAAAATTTAATTTATTACGAGGATTCCTAAAGCTTATCGCTATAAGGAAGAACAGAACAAGAGTTTTCTCCAAGTTTATATATTAAAATCTAGAGCGCTCTTAATTTATATATTATATGGCATTCCACAGCTGTCCAAAACTCCATAAATGATTTATCTGGGTAATATTTAATAATATATCGGCTATTGGGTGAAGTTTTCATCATTTCCTATTTTAGACTTCATCCGAAATTTATTAATAATTTCTGATAGCTCCGGATGATAGTGCTTATGAAGCTTTTCCCATGCCCAGATAAAATAAGGGGCTTTCGTGCATTCCTCTATCCAAGGTTCCCATGTAGATTTAATTTCCTTTGGGAATACTTTATATTTATCTAATATAACAAGTTGCTCAAAATAATCTAAAATTATTACCGCAAAATTTAAAATCGCTCTTTGTTCTTGCGTCATATTTTCTAAGGGCGTATTGATATCAGGCGGGCTCAGCTGTGATTTTTCATAAAACAACTTGTTAAGGAAGTCTTTATCAATGAGTAATGAAAATATTAAATTGTCTGCTTCTCTTTCCAGTTCTAAATATGATTTTATTATGTCTATCAATTTCCCTCTTTTATAGGATTTATAGCTAGTAGTACCTATAATACTTGTAATAAAAACTGAAATAACAGATATAATCATAGATATTATTTCTAGCTTTAGCATATATTCTTACCTCGAATTTTTAGAATGTTTGCTTAGTAAGAATTTCATAAGGAAACGTTAGAATATTAAGTTTTTCCATATGAGGCTTGTAGAAAGTTAACAGTTTTCTCTTTTCTGATTTCATTCATATGTAACCAAGCATCTCTGAGCAAAGGCTATGTGAAAACCCATTTTAAGATAACTTTCCATGATGCCCAGTAGTTTTCTTTATGGAGTTTCTCTGCAGAGTTTCGTAAGCTTAGTAGTGGTGAGTGACTCTTGTTAGATCTTCCTCTTAAGCCCAAAAGTGATAGAGACAATGGGCAAAATTTAAATTTAATTTTTTGAGCATGTTGCGATGATCTATGAAGTTTAATTCATTTAACAAAGCATCTAAAATCCAATTCTCTAGTAAACTTTATAAGAAACTTTTATGTATACTTTTAGGTAGCTATGTCGGAAACTGTAAGTTTTAAGGTTCCCAAAAAAATTAAAGATGAAATGAATAAATTAAAGGATAAAATTGATTGGCCTAAAGAATTGAGAAAGCACGTAATTAATATTATTGAACGTGCAAGGAAAGAAGAAGTTTTTAATGAAGTAATGGAGAAGCTGAAAGAGATTGGACCTGCGAACGTGCCTCAAGGCTTTTCCATAAGATCCGTGAGGGAAGACCGTGATAGTTATTGATGCATCAGCTTTAACATGCTTTATAATGATGGAATATGGTTATGAAAAAATTGCAGATTACATTAAAGACTCGATAAGCGTAGATCACGTAGTTAAAGAAGTTGGAAACGCTATATGGAAAGCCCATATAAAAAACTATATTACGAAGGACGATGCATTAAAAAGATTTCTGAATCTAGTCAAACTTACCAAGTACGTAATAAAATTAATCAACGAAATAGATTTAATCGAAGAAGCAGGAGAAATAGCCATAAAAAACAAGATCCCCCTCTACGACTCCTTATATATCGCGTTAGCTTTAAAAGAGAAAGCAAAACTGCTAACTCTCGATGCTACGCAAGCTCAAGCAGCTGAAGAATATGGCATAGAAATCATCAAAGTTTAAGAAGCAAGAAAGCATAGCGAAAAAAGTCTTCTTGGAATAGATTTAATTGAAGCTAAGACAGTTAAAGATCGCTTGAGGACTAAGTATAACAGTATGAGTAGGACTATGAAAAAGCTTTAATCCTTTACTTTGCTTTAAAGCATTTTTTGTTTTTTAAGCCTTGGTAAAACCTGAAAATGTTTTAGCAGAGGATAGCATTAACGATGGGCCGGAGTTTAGTCTAATATGCTTAAAAGGCCAAAGAACGCGGTTTACAAGCTTTAAGCTAAAAAAACATATAAATTCAATAATAAGCTTTTGATTTTTCTGGAAAAATCAAAAAAATCAAAATTTTACGCGTGGAAAGCTTTAAAAAATCAAAGAAAATCAAAAATCAGAAGAGTTTTAATATGGAGGGAACCCCCTCCCCCTATAGAAATTAAGCCATTGTTTAACGAGCTCTTCGACATAGTTCTCAACCAAACCCTCCACTCACCCCCCATATTTTTTTAGAGCATAAACAACCCTCTTAAAACTTACCAAAAACATAAAAGCCTCCTCAATTAGTATCCCAAACTTATCCAGCTAATTTCCATTAATCCTTTTAGTTTTTGATCCATAATATTTTATGTTTAGAGGTTTTTGTCCATTTGGCCTTTATCCTCGGACAATATCAGGGACGCCCGGGGGGCTTATGGGAAGCTTCTCCCGCCTCTGGATAGGGGTGCGGACGTGAAGCGGAGATGGAGCCAGCAGTTATCCATAAGGGCTTTTACGTGAAGGAAAGCAACCTTAAGCGCTCCATAGCCATATAGAATGAAGCTTAGACAGGATCTTTTTTAGAGAACCTAAAAAAGGATTTTAGAGGTTTTGAAGGATGGGATAGGGAGGATATATCGAACTTCGATATATAAGCTTATAACTCTAAAGGAAGAAAAGATAATTTCATTTCCCTTATGCCTAGGGGAAATGCCTCGCGCGGGGCTTAAAAATGGGTTTAGTGAGAGAGAGAGAAAGAAAAGCGGAAACTTTTACTTAAACGCACCTATTTTCTTATAGCTTTAATAGCTTCTACACTCGTTTACACGTTTTCAAACTTTCATGAAGGTGTGAAGGCCACTATAGTTTCCTCAATTACTCCTGATGGCAATCTAAACGACTGGTCCAGTGTAACCACAACTATCACGGATCCAGATGAACCTCCAAGCTGCTTGACGGACCCCTTTGACACGAAGGAGGTTTGGATAGCGAATCAACAACCCACAGCGGATGGTAACTATTATATTTATTTTAGATGGGATAGATATGGAACAACGTCTGCGAGCGCCTCATTAGAAATTCCAATAGATACCGATGGCGATATGATACAAGATTGCTTCATTTGGCTTGACGTTGACAGTGCAGGTGAAAGAGAAATGACAGTAAGCTATGCTTTATATCAAGGTTCCCCTTCAACAGCCAATAAGAATAATCCTGTTCCAGGTACAAGCGAATCATATACTGGCCCACAGTCTCAATATTCCAGTTTTGAGGCTAGGGTTTTAGCTAGTAAATTAGGATTGCTGGGAGGAGGCATAATAATATTAACTATGCGAACCAGAGCTTCCTCCTCTTTCCAGAGTGAGATAATGGATTGTGTGAATCCAACAGCTTGTGCATGTGCACCGGAATATTGGATAATCTACGACACTGAAGATGGAAGCGCTACTACAACGACGACAACTGCGCCCACAGTGACGGTAACGGCTACAACAACTACTACAGCTACAACTCTAACGCCCACTCAAACCGTGACAACGCCAATTACTGTTACGCCCACAGTGACGGTAACTGCTACAACAACCGGCACTGAAGTAACTGTTACGCCAACTTTAACGGCAACACCGACAATTACAGTAACTACAACCATATCAACCTCTCAAATAACGGCGACAAATACGATCACCTATACTCCTACTGTAACAGCCACCCCCACAATCACTTTAACAACCTCTATTACAACGGCACCAACTACTATAACAGCTACGCCAACCATTACGTTCACAGCCACAATAACTTTTACACCGACCATAACCCTAACTTTCCCTACAACCACCCCAATTCCTCCTCTTCCACCCCCTTCTAAGCCTCCTTTATACCCTGTTGGCGGTATCTTAACTCCTGTGAATAAGTTGACGATTCTAGCGCCTTACTTAGCCTTAATCGGCTTAGCAGCCATAGCGGTTATAGTGGTTAAAAAGCGGAAACGCTAAAACCCCTTTTTTCTTCTTTTCTATTTTTGTTTTGTTTTAGGTTGTTTCTTTAATGAAGCATAGGGTTAAAGGGTTTAGGAAGGTTAGGAAAAAGCGTAAAATTAAGCCTTCAGAAATTTTAGGCTTTATTGGTATAGGTTTATTTATGGCTTTAGTTTTTTATTTGGCTTTTGCTCCTCAACCAAATCCTATGGAGCATACCGCCACCATTATAAGTGAAACAACAACCTTTAAAAGCGAATCCAGCGAAACTTTTTTGGGTAAAGCTGCTATTGTTGATCAGCTTGGCTTAAAAAATCCTAATCCAGCCTTTATTAATGAGGCTAAGCTTATTTTAGGCAGAGCAGGCTTTCAAGTTGATGTTTATCCGCCTGAAACTGTTACTGTAAACCTTTATAAAACAATTTCGGCTAAAGCCTATAGGCTTATAGTTTTTCGTGTTCATATGGGTGTTAATGATGAAGCCAGCGATAAGCCTGTTGGCTTGTTTACAAGCGAATCCTATAGCCAATTTGATTATCAAGTTGAGCAGCTTAGGGATTGGGTTGCATCAGCAAAAGCCTATGGAACAAACGAAGTTTTATTCGCTGTATCACCAAAATTCATTAAAGAGGCAACTATTTTAGATTATCCAGGCTCTATCATAATTCTTTCTGGATGTTTTGGTTTATACAGCAAGCCTTTACCTCAAGCCTTTTTGGATAGAGGAGCCTCAGCCATATTAGGTTGGGATGGGCTAGTAGGCATAGATTACGTTGATAAGGCTACTTTAAGCCTTTTAAGGGCTTTATGCCTAAAAAAACTAAGCATTAAAGAAGCTGTAGATGAAGTTATGCATGAAATAGGTCCAGATCCAACGCATGGAAGCAGGCTTGGATATTATCCATCAAGCATTGGAGATTATAAGCTAACTAAACCATTCATAACAAACTATAGATTTACACAACCTTTAATAAGAATAATAACATAGAACATTACCTTAAAGCTTAAGGAACGTATAAAGTTGATGGGATGATTCAATTTTTTAATTGTATACTACCAGTTCACCATCAAAAATCTTTTATTTATATCTTTAAATTTATTATTCTTGATTAATTTTGATGTTTTAATAAAAAATGTGTTTTTCTTTTTTTGCTGTTGAATAGTTCGAAATTTTTAATAAAAAGTGAAAAGGAGATTTTTTTACTTTGGTATCAAAGTAAAAATTATGGTAAAAAGGAGAGGTAAAAATGAAGAGGGCGTTAATAAGTGTTTATGATAAAACTGGTTTAGAAAGGCTTTTGAAGGTTTTAGTTAAATATGGTTTTGAGTTGATTTCTTCTGGTGGAACCGCAAAAAGGATTAGGGAGTTAGGATATAAAGTTTTGGAGATTTCAGAGTATACTGGCTATCCTGAAATGCCTGACGGATTAGTTAAAACTTTGCATCCTAAGGTTCATGGTGGAATTCTTGGGGATTTATCAAATCCGCATCATAGGGAATATATGGAGAGGCTTGAAATTAAGCCTATAGATTTAATTGTTGTTAACTTGTATCCTTTTGAAAAAGTTGTTTCGAAAAAGGGGGTTTCTTTAAGGGAGGCGGTGGAAAATATTGATATAGGTGGTCCAGCTATGATAAGAGCAGCAGCTAAAGCCAGCCTTTTAAATGAAAGAGTAACAGTTGTGGTTGATCCAAAACAATATGATTTAATTATTGAGGAGCTTGAAAAAAATAATGGCGAAGTTTCTTTAGATATAAAGAGGAGATTGACCGTTGAGGCTTTTATTAAAACTTGGAAGTACGATGAAGCTATAAAGGAGTATTTAATTAAAAAATTTGGGTTTAGGTGAAGAGATTTATGAAGGAAGATATTAAAGATTTTAGGAAAATGTATTATGAAGCAGTATCTGAAAGTTTCCCTGAAAAGCTTGAGTTGAGTTTTGGCGATTGGCGAAGGATGCTTAAAAAAAGCGGTATAAGGCTTAGGTATGGAACAAACCCAAATCAGCGTGCAGCTTTATATATTCAAAATGGTGGTTTATGGAGCAACGTTAAAGAGTTGAAAAGCGGAAAAGCTGGGCTTAGTCAAACAAATATAGAGGATATAGATAGAGCATTAAGAATTTTAAAATTTTTTAATGAAGATTCCTGCGCGGTTATGAAGCATTTAATTCCATCAGGTTTTGCTGCAGCGCAGGAAAATGATACAGTTAAAAATGTTTATGTTAAGGCTAGGGATTGCGATAGTAAAGCTGCTTTTGGAGGAGTTGTAGTTTTTAATTGCGAGGTTGATGAAGAAACCGCGAATGAAATGTCTAAAAGCTTTATTGAGGTTGTTTCTGCACCAAGCTTCGCTAAGGAAGCTTTACTGCTTCTTCAAGAAAAAAAGAATTTAAGAATTGTTCAATATAGATTGGAGGATTTAAAAGCGATAAGCAAATTTGCTGGTGAACCTTTATCCTTTGAGTTAAGCTCTTTAATTGATGGTTCAATAATTGTTTCAGATGAATATTTAACTAAAGTTAAGGGTGAAAAAGATTTTAAAGTTGTAACTGAAAGAAAACCTAGCGGAAAAGAGGTTGAAGATCTTCTTTTTTCCTGGTTTGTTTGCATAGGTGTCCGTTCAAACGGCATAGTTATAGCTAAAGATAAGCGTACTATAGCTATAGGTTCAGGTCAACAGGATAGAGTTACAGCAGTTAAATTAGCAATTGAAAAAGCATGCGATAGAGGCCATAAAGATGAGCTTGAAGGCGCTGTTTTAGCTTCAGACGGCTTCTTTCCATTTAAGGATTCAATAGATTTAATGGCTAAATATGGCATTAAAAGCGTGATTCAACCAGGCGGATCAGTTATGGATGAGGAAGTTATTAAAGCATGCAATGAATATGGGATAGCTATGGTTTTTACAGGCGAAAGATGCTTTAGCCATTTTTAGCTTCATTAATTTTTCTCTTTTTTAAATACTCAATTAAATCTTCATTAAGGTTAAAGCCTTCTTGATTAACTGCTGCTATTAAAGTATTATAAATAAGCATAGCTACAGTCATTGGTCCTACTCCACCTGGGTTAGGCGTAATATAACTTGCTTTTTCCTTCACGTTTTCAAAATCTACATCCCCATAAACTTTTCCAGCTATTTTAGTTATTCCAACATCTATAACAACTGCCCCAGGTTTAACCATATCCTTAGTTATAAGAAATTCAGGTCTTTTACCCACCGCGCTTACCAAAATATCCGCATGCTGAGTGAAATAATTTAAATCTTTTGTTTTAGAATGGCATATCGATACAACTGCATCTTCATTTAAAAGCATTATATCTACATTGAAAAGATGCATTTGAGATGGGTCAAATCTTGTTAAAAGCATTAAAGGTTTTCCAACAAGCGCGCTTCTATTAATAATAACCACATGTTTACCTGCAAGATCAATATCATAATATTTAAGAAGCGTTATTATGCCTCTAGGGGTGCAAGGCGCTAACTCAAACCTTTTATAGGCTACTCTACCCATATTATAAGGGTTTAATCCATCCACATCTTTTTCTGGAGAAATTTTATCAACAATTTTATAGCTATCGATTTCGTGGGGAAGCGGAAGCTGAACAAGAACTCCATGAATTTCAGGATCATCATTAAGCTTTTCTATAAGGTTAATTAAATCTTCTTCGTTGGAGTTTGCTGGAAACTGAAAGTTTTTAGATTTCATTCCAACTTCTTCGCAGCTTTCATGCTTCATTCCAATATAAAGCTTAGAAGCGGGATCCTCACCAACAAGAATTGTAGCTAAGCAGGGGGTTAAACCTCTTTTTTTAAGAGCCTCTAACTCTTTTTTAACATAAGCCTTTACTTCTTGAGCTACTTTTCGTCCATCCATCACTATCGCAACCATTTTAATTCACCATTTCACCATATATCTAAAAACTCTTTAGCCTCATCATAGTTTTTTAGTTCATTTAGGCTTGGAGCAGCGCGGGCTCCAAATCTTGTTATAGAAATGCTTGCAATTAAATTTCCAAATTTAACAGCTTTTTCTAAGCTCCAACCTTTTAAAAAACCTGTTAAAAAACCAGCGTTAAAAGCGTCTCCAGCTCCAGTTTTATCTAAGGGCTTAAATTGAAGGTAAGTTGGCATTTTAAACTCTTTTTCATCGCTTAAAACATAGCAGCCCTCGCTTCCTAAAGTAACTAAAACAATTTTTGAACCTAAACTTTTTATTTTTTCAGCTCCTTCAGCAACATCGCTTTTATTAGTTAATTTTTTTAATTCAACTTCATTAACCTTAACTATTGTTGAATAGGAAATAATTTTTTTCAAAGCATCCAATCCTTTATTTACAAATAAGCATCCAGGATCAAAAAATATTACCGCATTATTCATTATTTCGCATGCGCGCTCCATGGTTTTTAAAGCTTCAGGGCCTTCAACGCTGCTTAAAAATAAAGCTTTACAATTCTTCAAGTATTCTTCATCAATATTGTTTAATGAAAGTTTCGAGTTTGCTCCTCCATAAACCATTATCACCCTCTCTCCAGATTGGTTAACTATGCATAATGCTAACCCTGTTCTTTCCCCAGCAACAACATTAACTTTAGAGAAATCCACTTTCTCTCTCTTAAACTCTTTTATTAAAAATTTTCCAAAATAATCTTCGCCAATATTTCCTATAAACCCTGTTTTTAATCCAAGCCTTGACGCTTCAGTAACAACATTAGCTGCTGAACCGCCACCATAAAATTGAAGAGTTAAAATTTTAACTTCTTCATCAGGTTTAGGGAAATCTTCAATTTTAATTATTAAATCCACGTTAGCTGCGCCAACCCCTATCAAATCAAGTTCATTAAGCTTCAATTTTCCTCTATAATTATTTTAAACAACCTCTTAATAGCTTTGCCGCTTTATTAAAAATTCAGTTTTTTATTATCCTAACTCACCAATTTTTTCTCCCCTAATCTTTTTTCTATAAGCTAAGCTTTCTTTTATTAATTCAGGTAAATTTTCTTTCTCAATTTTTTTAAGCTTAACATCTTCATTTTTAAGCTTTATCCATGCTTCTTTAATTTCTGAATCTAAGCTTTCATCCTCCTCTTCAATTAATTTGATGATAGCTTTTTTTCCATTTTTAAAGAATAACTTGGATATCACAGCTATGGCTATAGCGCTGGGAGCCATAACAGCTATTTCAGACTCAATTAAAGCATATTTATTTCCATTAAAAGAAACGGCTAAACCATTATTTTTTTTAATTAACCTTAAAGCTTGAACATCAGTAATGCTGTCGCCTATATAAATAACTTCAGAAAATTTGCTTTTAGTCTTCTTTAAAATTTCTTTCACAGCATTAGCTTTTTCAAATCCACCTATAGGGTTAACTTCTTTTATTATTTTATAAGTCTTCATGGCTGGCAACTCTTTCCAGAAGATTTCATTTAACCTCTTTATGGTTTCTTTATCCTTTATAGAAAAATCTTTTAGCGAAGAGGCTTTATCAGGGATTTTTATAGGATTCATTTGAGAAATTTCTATAGAAAGTCTCCTTAATTCTTCAGCTTCTTCTTCCCTTAGCTTATACTTATCAATATTTAATTTTGTGCAATAAACGTTTTCTATAGGAAAATTTAAGGTTTCGCAAACAGCCTTAACATAAGGTTCATAACTAGTGCTAACAATATAAACAGGCATTACTTCTTTAATATGCGTTAAAGCTTCTTTAGCTTTAGGCATTAAAAGAAGGTTTTTTCTAGAGTAACTTTCTATACCTTCATTTGTAGCACCGTACGCTTTAAGAAATGGAAGAATAAGCTTTAAGGTATCTCCAGCTTTATACCCCCTCTTTTTTACGATATAAGCTAAAACATCATCATAACTGCTTACAACAGCAAAAAAATTCTCTCCATTAGGAATAAAAAAACTTGAAAGCTCAAAAGCATTATCATTCTTAGTTATAGGACCTTCTCCATCAGTTATTAATATTCTCACTTAACTCTCCCTTCTTCAACCGCTGCACCAACTCAACAATAAACTTTTTCTTTTAAAAAGATTTTTCTCTTCAAACGTAACTTCTTCATTCAGATTTTATATAACAATAACATTAACATTATACTGTTAAAAATTTTATTAAAAAAGCATTCGAAAGTCTTAATTTCCAATTAATATGATTAAAATTTAGGATTTTAGAGGAAAAAAATAAAATAAGAATAATTGGCGGGCCCGCGGGGATTTGAACCCCGGACCTACAGCTTTCTTCAATTTTAGGAGGTTCAGCCTTTTTTGTCTGCCGCGCTTTCAGGAAAAGCTTTTATCCTGCTGCGCCACGGGCCCTCCTTTTTAACCTTGCTATTTTATTTTTTATTCATGCTGTTTTATAAAACTTTTATTTAGGAGATGGAGAAAAATAAAGATTAAAGCAGTTTTTAGGTTAGAAGACGTAAGGTTTTGGCGATAATAAAATGAGAAGGTGTGTAAGATGTGGTAGAAGATTAAGAAAAAGCGAAAAGCTTGATATGTGTGAAAGCTGTAGAAAAGAAACTTTAAAAAGATTTTTAGCTAGTGTTTTACCGAGTATTGAATCCTCAACCAGAAAAAGAAGAGGGAAAGCTACTTAAAGTTTGTTTTAGGAAGCCTTTTTAAAAGCGCGTTATAAATTAATAATCCTCCAGTTAAGCTTATTGCACCTGCAATCGCGTTAAAAACTGTTATGAAGGGTAATAGGGCTAGGGTTGCTTCAATAGGTTTTTTATAAAATGCTGGGAAAACAATGATGTTTGCTATACCCATAATTATGCATCTAATTGTTATTCCAAGAAAGCAAGCTGCGCTTTTTCTGGTTTTAGAAGCTTCCGCAGGCTTTTGAAGAATTAACAAGCCTATTACCGTTGCGAATTCAGCTAGGGCTTTCATGAAGGCGCTTACAACCGCGCCGCTTCTAAAAGATATCGTTAAAAAAACTATTATGGATGTAATGGTTGCTGAATAAGGTCCATAAATTAACCATGATAAAACTATTGGGATCCCATCTAAATCAAATTTAAGCGTTGGTAAAAGGGGGAATGGAATTTTTATCTTTAAAGCCCAAAAACTTAAATCGAAAATAACTGTTAAAGCGCTTAAAACGCTTGTTCCAGCTATCCACTTTGTAATTTTCAATTTTAGTTTCCCTTTAAAATTTTTGTTAAAACTTGAGGAATATCATTAATATTCGCCTTAAATTCTTTTCTAGTTTTCATTTCTTTAATTGTAACTTGATTGTTAAGAAGCTCCTTAATGCCAATTATAATTACGATTGGGATGCCCATGGAATTTGCATATTCAAGCTGTTGTTTTAAACTTTTATTTTTTAAATCAAAATCGCATGAAAAACCTGCTTTTCTAAGCGATGCAGCAACCTCCAACGCTTTATTTTTAACTTCGCTGCTAGCTACAGCTATAAATGTTTCTGGTTGAAAAGGTAAATTTGGAAATAACCCGTTTCTTTCCATGGATATCATAAGCCTTTCTATTCCGCCCGCTACCCCAGTTGCAGGAACATCTCTTCCATAAATTTTGCATAATTTATCGAAGCGGCCGCCTCCAAAAATTGCTCCTATATCTTCTCCGCCTTTATCATAAGCTTCAAAAACTATTCCATCATAATAATCTAATCCCCTAACCACGCTAAAATCCAAAACGCATTTTTCATTTTTATTTAATGAATTTAAATAACTAAAAAGTTCATTTAACTCATTGCAAGTTTTTAAGCTTTCTTCAGTTTTTAAGGCTTCTTTAGGAATTTGACTTAATATTTTTTCAGGTTTTCCATTAAGCGAAACTAACTCCATCACTTTATTTATTAATGATTCATTTAAACCCACTTCAATAAGTTGAACTTCAATTTCATTTTTTGGTTTTTTTCTAAGTTTATCTATTATTCGCATGGTTGCTAAGCTTTTTTCCTCGTTTAACCCAAGATTTTTTAAAAAAGCATCCATAAATTTTCTATTATTAATTTTTACTTCAAAATCTTTTAATCCCATTTCCTCAAGAATATCTATCCCAAGAGATATTACCTCAGCATCAGCTAATGGGCTTGATGACCCGTAAATTTCAGCATCCCATTGATAAAAATATCTGTAACGTCCATATTGAGGTTCATCATAACGCCACATTCCCCCTATAGCATAAAGCTTTATCGGTTCAGGTAAATCATATCTGCTAGCGATCATTCTAGTCATACCGACAGTTAAATCAAACCTTAATCCTAAATCTCTTCCAGCTTTATCTTTAAAACAATAAATTTCATTTTTAATATCCGGACCGCTTTTAGCCTCTAAAGTTTCTAAATGCTCTATTGTGGCTGGCTCAACCATTTGAAAACCGTACAATCGAGCAACCTTCATTATCTTATTAAGAACCCAAAGCCTTTTAGCCATTTCCTCAGGTGTTACATCATGTATTCCTCTTGGTAAACCAAATTTTCGCGGCAATAGTTAATCCCTTCCATTAAAGCTTTAAAAAACTTAAAGTGTAAAAAACTATATCTGTCCGTCTATCTATAACAGCTAAAATTAACTCTTTTCTTTCTTCTTCAGCAAATTTTATCAAAGAAATTAATTTTTCTATTGTTGTTTCTCTTCCTTCATGAATTATTGAAACTAAACGTCTTAAAGATTCTTTACCATATACTTCAAAATCCATTTTTTCAGATTCTCTCACAATATAACCTTTTTCTCTTAAATCCCTATAAACCAAGTATTTTATTAACTCTTCTTTTTTATCAATAGATAACCTTTTAACCAGCTCCCCTAAACTTAAAGGTTGATTAGAGTTAACTTCATAAACTTTAATTTTTCCTTTCTCAATTAAATAAAAAGCTTCATAAGGTTGCAATATTAACTCTTCATTTCTTAAGTTTCCAAAACCTTTCTCTCTTAATTCTTTAACCTCATCTGTTAAAGGAAGAAAAACCTCTTTTTTTCTTAAATATCCTTGAATCGGCTCTTTAGGTTTCTCCATAAAACTCAACCTTTTAAAAAAATTTTATTTTTAACTTATATGCATTTAATATTGAAGCTATAACTGCTTTTAAAAGTAACTTTAAAAAGGGTGAAAAATATGGAGAACTTTTTTTCTTTAAAAACTTTGCGATTTGAAAAGGGAAAGCTTTACGCGATTGATCAAAGAGCGCTTCCAAAAAAGCTGATTTACATTAAGCTTTCTACATGCAGTGAAGTAGCGGAAGCTATTAAAAAAATGGTTATTAGAGGAGCGCCAGTTATAGGGGTTGCTGCAGCAATGGGTTTAGCTTTAACAGCTTATAAAAATCGAGGCGAAAAAAGAGAAAAAATTTTAAAAGAACTTTTTAAAGCTAAAAAAAGGATTGAATCCGCTAGGCCAACAGCTATAAACCTTTTTTGGGCCTTAAATCGGGTAATGAAGAAAGCTGAAGAAAGTGGAGAAGAAATTGTTGAAGCTGTAATTAATGAAGCTAATAAAATCGCTCAAGAAGATTTTGAAGTTAACCGTAAACTTGGAAAAAATGGGTCTTCATTAATTAATGATGGGGATTCGATTTTAACGCACTGCAAACAGCTCTTTTAAGAGCTGGCAGAATGCTGGAGCTCTTGCAACAGTTGGTTATGGAACAGCTTTAGGCGTAATTAGAGCAGCAATAGAAGAAGGAAAAAACGTTAAAGTTTACGCTACAGAAACTAGACCGAAGCTTCAAGGAGCAAGGCTTACAGTTTTTGAGCTTATGAAAGATAAAATTCCAGTAACTTTAATTACAGATAACATGGTTGGTTATGTTCTTCAAAAAAAGCTTATAAATAAAGTTATTGTTGGTGCAGATAGAGTTTTAGCTGATGGCTATGTAATAAATAAAATTGGAACTTTAACAATAGCTGTTTTAGCTAAATACTTTAATATACCTTTTTATGTAGCAGCACCTTCATCAACATTTGATTTAAAAAGCAAGCTTGAAGAAGTTAAAATAGAAGAGAGGAACCCGAAAGAAGTTAAGAAAATAAATAATTTTTACATAACTGTTCCTAAAGTTAAAGTTTTAAATCCAGCTTTTGATGCCACTCCACCTGAGCTTGTAACAGCAATAATTACCGAGAAGGCTGTATTAAAACCGCCTTATAACGAGGCTATACCAAAATTTTTTAAAGTTTAAACTTTTTTTCTTGGAATTTGAAGAACAACTTCAACTGGGCAGTTAGTAACCTCTCCTATTTTTTCTCTCCATTCATTGCCAATAGCTATTAAAGCGTAAATTCCTGTTACTTCAGCTTTAGCTTTTTGAATGATTCTAATTAAAGCTTTTTGGGTTTCACCGCTATCTATTACATCATCAACTATTAAAGCGCAATCTCCTTTTCTAATGCTTCCTTTAGGAATATAAAGGCTTACCATAACAGCTGTTTTTTGAGGAATAAAAACTTCCTCTATAAAGTCTTTAACTCCAACTTCTCTTTCTTTTTTAGCTATAACCAAAGTTACGCCAAGCCTATAAGCTAAAAGTGTAGCTAAAGGTACACCATCAACTGCAGCTGTTACAATTTTAGTGATTCTTTTGCCAGCAAACTTATTTATGCCATATTGAACAGCTCTTCCTAAAAGCAAAGGATCCGAAATAACTTCAGTATTATCAAAATAACCTGATTCATCAAAAATCATTCTTTTTTCTAACTCTGTATCTAAGCGCAGAACATTTTGAAGAAGAGAATTTATAGATTCAGCTCTTTTAATTGTTGGTAAAACATGACCTTTAATATATCTGCTTAAAACAGTTTCAGGTAAGCCTACTATTTGAGAAAGCTCGCGATAAGTATAATAATTTTTAGCTAAATTAAGCAATTCTATAGTAGCCAATTTATATTTTAACTCAAGAATTCTAGATCCGGATTCAGCCTTCATTTTTCATCAACCTTTCTTTAATTATCATTTTTTATAAACGGAATTTTTTAAATCAAAAATTTACATACTTAAATAAAAATATTAGTTTTTACCTGTCTTAAGCTTTTCGTAACGCCTTTGCTATTTTGATATTTGCCTGAATAAGGTTTTTCAGCTTTATCTTGAAGTTGAATAAAAGTTATTTGAAGAAAAGGTTCTTCTTGAGAAACTTTAATTATATTGGTTGAAGCGTTAAAAAGAGAAACAGTAAGCTGGCCTTTAAAGCCTGGATCAACCAAAGCTAAGCCTGCTATTAAGCCTTCTCTAATAAAAGATGAGCGTAAATGCAAAAAACCAGCTATATTAGCTGGGAGCTCGATTCTTTCTAAGGTTGAAATAAGCTTTTGCTCTTTAGGATGAATTAAAAGCTCCATGGTTGAGCGTAAATCATAACCTGCAGGATTTAAACATTCAATTTTAAAGGGTGAAATAATTAATTCTCCAGTTTCAACTAACCTTTTTATTTTTGAATCTTGCAAAATCAAGGTTAAAGGGAACTCCTTTAATTATTAAATATTTACTTTATTATGTTTTTATTGTAGGGAAAACAATTTTTTATGGAGGAAAATTGTTGCTTAAAAAAATTTCTGTAATAGATTGTCAATTGGCTGGAGTATCAGGCGATATGCTTGCAGCTGCTCTTTTAGATTTAGGGGCTGATGAAGAAAAAACTATTGAAGCTATGGAAAGCGTTAAAAACTTTATTGATGAATGTGAAAAATTGAAGATTTCAGTTGGTGAGAAGTTAATTCATGGTGTAAAAGCTAAAAAACTTTTTATAGATTTTATTGATAAAAGAAAGTTTAGGTTTGGAAGGGAAATTCTTGAGGCTGTAAAAAAATGCATTTCTGAATTAAAATTTTCTAGGGAAGCTGAAGCTTTTGCTTTAAGCTCTATTAAGACTTTAATTGAGGCTGAAGCTAAGATTCATGGAGAAAAACTTGAAGAAGTAAAGTTGCATGAAGCTGGTTCAGTAGATACATTGGTTGATGTTATAGGTGTGGCTAAAGCAGCTGAAGAATTAAATTTATTTAGAGAAACAGTTTATGCCACGCCAATAGCTGTAGGAAAAGGTTTACTTAAATTTTCTCATGGTATTTTTTCAACTCCAGCTCCAGCCACTTTAGAAATTCTTAAAAAAAGAAAATTTAGATTTTTAGGGGGAGTTATTGATGAAGAGTTAACAACGCCTACTGGTGCAGCTTTATTAACAAATTTAGCTTCAGCTTCTTTACCCTCTTTTCCATTAATGATTCCTTTAAATGTGGGATATGGCTCTGGATTAAAGGAGTTTAAAGAGATTCCAAACGTTTTACGCATAATTAAAGGCGAAATAGATGAGCTCCCATATACAGATTTAATTTATGTTTTAGAAACAAACTTAGATGATGTTTCTGGAGAAATAATTGGTTATGTTATAGAAAAATTAATGAGTGAAGGAGCCAAAGACGTATCGGTAATTCCAATATTTACAAAAAAGAATAGGCCCGGTTATATTCTTAAAGTTATTTCAGATGAAGCGCATGTAAATAAATTGATTTCATTAATAATGAAGGAAACTGGAACCTTAGGCGTTCGAGTAAACTCATGCATTAGGCATTTAGCCTTAAGAGATAAAACTGTTATAAAAATTAAGTTAAACCAGAATATTGAGGAACCAATATCATTAAAAATTTCAAGAAATAAAGAAGGAGAAATAATTCAAGTTAAACCAGAATATGAAGAAGCAAAAAGAATAGCGGTTAAAACAAATAAGCCTTTAAAAGAAGTTTATTTTAAAGCGGTTAAGGAGGCTGAAAAAATTTTAGGTAAATTTGGGAGGCGAAAAACGGGAAGCCAACGTTCATGGTAATGGGACTACCTCCCATGAGGTTAGCTTCCCGAAGCCCTTTCCCATCCAAACAAAATTTTTACTCTTAGCTTAAAAATTTTTTCTTTAAACAATTTTTAAACTTCATGAATTTTCGAAAAACTTTTTTAAATAAAAATTTAAACCCATTTTACTAAATGAAAATTTAAAAAAATAACATTTTTATAAAGCCATATCAAATTTTTATAGTGGTGAATGAAAAATGGGTGGAACAAAAAAGAAAACAGTATCGCAAATGAAGAAGGAGGAAGAAAAAAGGAGAGAAGCTGAAAAAAAGAAGGCTAAACAGGTTATAGAAAAGAAAGAGCGAAGCGCTTTTTTCGCTGAAGCTTCAGAAGCAGCGCTTAAAGAGCTTTCTAAATTAGATGTTTTAACACCTTATACAGTAGCTTCCCAGCTTAATTTAAGGTTAAGCGCAGCCAAAAACTTGCTTAAAGAGCTTGAAATTAAAAAGCTTGTTCAAATGGTTCAAGGAAACTCTAGAATTAAAATCTATAAGCTTGCTGCACCATTAACACCGCAATAAAGTTATTTTATCGCCTTCCTTAACTTGCTTAAAAATCTCCAAGTTTTCAATAATTTTCCCTATAAGATTTACCGGGCTATAAGGTTGAGATTTACCATAAAAAATGCATATAGCTGAGCCTAAAGGCCAATAAGCTAAATCCCCAGTTTCAATTTTATCCTTAGGTTTTTCAGCTCCAACTTTCACTGGAGCCTTAAAATATACTTCCTCCTTCCAAACAGCAGCGTACCCTTCAATCGGTAAAGCCTTTAAAATCGCTTCAACAGTTTTTGGAGACAAAAACTTCATCAACTCTCCTTTAGCTTCACCTAACCCCTCAACAATAAACTTCACTAAAACTCTAGATTCACTCATTAAAATCACTTAAAAAAGAAAAGATACCATTTAAATTTAAAATTTATGGTTAAAACTTGCCTTATAAAGCAAAAGCACAAGTTTTAAATTAACATTACCGTTTTTATTAGCCTTTTTAAAAAAGGGAAACTCACCTCATAGGAATTCGCAATCCCCTAGGAAGGTGGAGGGGGGCCCCTTCATATTAAAACCCTTTTAATTTTTTGATTTTCTTTGATTTTTTAAGGTTTTTTATGCGTAATTTTTTGATTTTTCTCTTAAAAAATCAGATCTACCTTTAAATTTCTTACACTATAGTTTAGCTAGATAAAAATTATAAAAGTCTTCTAAAACTGTGTGGAATATGCTTTTTGCTTGCCCTTTACCTCTTTTATTTTGCGCAGCAATATTATCTGAAACAATTAAAACCATTAAAATTATTAACGAAAGTTTCTTCTTGTTTTTATCATACCATATGTTTTCCCACATCTTCTTAAGCTCTAGCTTAACATCTTCTTTAATCAATGCAATCGCATTTTCCCTTTTAAAATCTTTCTTTATGTTATCAATGGTAAATTTAAGAGATTCCTTGTACTCTTTAGTTAAGAATGGGTTAAGAGAATCGTAAAGTTTTTCAATCCATTGAATTTTATATTGTGTTTTAAAGCTAAGCTTGTTAAGCCTCTCCATCATCTTCATGGAGTGGTGATGAAACAGTATCGCGAAGTTAATTAATTCGCAAGTATTTATTCCATAGTTTTCTTCAAAATTAAAATTTGCCTTTTCACAAAAACTTTTAAAGATGTAACTTGAGAGAAATTCATGTCCTTTAAATGATAAATATTCTTTATTTTCAATATTATCTTCTTGAAAAAATACTTTACCTGCATCATGAAAAACTATAGCTAAATTAATTAATTTATCAAAGTTTTTTAAATTTGGTGAAATCCTTTTTGCATATCTAAGTATAGGCGAATACTCTATTTTATTAACAATTTTTATCGCTTCATCTATATGCTCTTGAAGCGTTTCAATAATGACATCATTATTTTTTCTTAAATAGTAACTAAGGATTTCTTTCATTTTCCCTTCATCATAATTGTTTTATGATTAATCCAATTTCTTCATTGTATTCGCCTTCAACAATTAACGCAGCTATATCATTTTTAAGTAAAAATTTAAGCCACTTTTCTGATCGTTTCATTTTATTATTATCGATTTGAATTTCAATTTCTTCTCCATCTATTTTTATTGCCTTTTTTGGTTTTACCTTTTTTAATATTTCTATAGAAATGGGCACTGCATAGTTTGCTATCTTATTTGGAGCAGATTTTACATAATTATATATTTCCTCTGTAATCACAGGAATGAGCATTTCATCTCTTACAAAGCTCCCCTCCATCTTAATAAATAAATCTAATGCACTTTGAGATAAATTTTCTATATTCGATAGAACATAGTTATACTCATCTATGATGCTTTTATTTATTTCAAATTCATTTTCATCATATACGTCTTTAAGAAGCTTTTCGTAACTTTCAGGAACATGAAAGTTAATTTTTAAATTTTGTTTTTTTAATATTTCTAGGGTTTTTTCAACTAATTTTAAATCATAAACTTTATATTTATTCATGTAACTTTTTATTTTCCCCTCTTCATCTACTTCAAACCATATATGAACTTCGCCTTCATATTCATTTTCATACCTTAAAAATCGACCTAACCTTTGAATAAGAGAGTTTGCTGGAGCTAATTCAGTAATAATGAGGTTTGAAGAAACATCCACTCCAGACTCTATGGTTTGGGTAGATATGATTAAATATTCATTTAATTTTTTAATTCTCTTAAGCTCCATAATTTTTCTTTCTCTATCTACTTCGTTAAATCTGGAATGTAAAAGTACTTTTTTTGAGTTTAAATCTAAATTTATAAGAAGCTTATAAAAGCTTATGGCATCTTCAACAGTATTAAATATTACAATCGCTTTTTTAAAGGGGGATGTTGTTAAAAGCTTAAGTATTTTATCAAATTTTTCAGAATCTTTTAAAGCATGTAAAGATACTTTATAGTTTTTTCTTAGTCTTTCCCTTATAAATTCTTTATCGCAATTTTCTTTGAATGTTATTAAACTTAACTTTTCCTTCTTGTTTTCAAAAAATCTTGAAATTACATTTATGAGAGCTGGTGGGATTGTGGCTGACATAAAAATAAGTTTTAAATTGTTCGTTATAGCTAAATGAATAAGCAAAACAAGAAAATTAATGGATTTTGTTGAGTCAGATAAAAGATGCACTTCATCAAGAATAATATTGGAAAAAAGCACAGAAGAATGAGAAAAAAGGTAATGACCAAGTGATTGTTCTTTAGCAACTTTTTCAAATTCTTCAGGGGGTATTCCAAAAATCGTAAGGGAAAGCGTATCAATAGTTGTTAATGTTATCGGTTTAACTAAATATCTTGAATTTAAATTATGCATGTATCTTTTACCTAAAAAGTTCTCTTCAGTTGTTCTCTTAAATTTTTCATATTGATCTTCCAAAAGGGTTCTTAATGGAAAGGCTATAATAACTTTTAATTCGTCATTTATAGAATAAAGCGAAATTGCTTGTGAAATTGTGGTTTTTCCATAACCTGTAGGCGCTTCAATTATAAAAACGTTTTTATGAGTCCATTCTTTCTCAAGAAGTGAAATAACGTAATCTATGAATACCCTATTTTTCCATTTGTTTTTCTCTAAAATTTCCATATAATATTTTTGGATCATATATAATATGAAAATTTTTTCAACAATTCAATATAATGAAGTGCTCTTGCAGGATTTTGGTTTTTTGCTTTTTCGTATGCATTCCAAGCTTCTCTTATGAATTCAGATAAACCTTGAGTATCGCCTAAAATTACAAACCTGTATAGATTTATTATTGCTGAAAGTAAATTGTCCGCTTCAGGCATTTTAGATCTAGTTGTTAACGAGTTTAAAGCAACTTTAACATTTTGATCATTTAAAAAATTTAAAACAGGTTCTGCAAATTTTTCATAGCGTCTAAAATATTTTTCAATTTTTTTATGAAAAACCATTTCTTTAAATACTGTGATTGGAAGAGTTTCATATATTTTATATGTTTGTCCTTCTGGATTAAGTTTAACAAGCATTGTTGAAATTTTATCTAGATTCGTTTCCTTCATAAACTTATAAAGCTCTAGGTTAAGAATAACATCTAAAAGCAAAACCTCATTTAAATAAGCGCTTTTAATACGCTCATTTATTATTTTCTTCATTTTTTCCTTCATAATGAATTTTGCTTCAAACAATCCATTATTACCTTTAGAGAGTAAGCCTAAAGTTTCTTCTGGAAAGAAAAATAGAAAATAATAAATTTGTTGAAAGCCTTTCTCTGATGGGAGAAAAAGCGTAGTTACATATGAGGAATAAACTCCTAATAAAGCAATTAATATTAGTTCCTTTGAAAAATATGATGTAAGCTGTTGTGAAACATAATTAGTTTCAAGCGAGGAGATACCGGTGTATCTATCAATTTTAAGCAATTGAAGAGAAATACCTTCTTTTTTATCTTCTATATCATAAAGAATGGTTTTTCCCTTAATTTTTGGCGCTAGGTTTATTTCATTTTTTACACAATAAAAAGTATTGGAATAGTTATGCAGTTTATCAAATAAGTCATTTAATATTTTCCTGCTATTTACAGTTGATAAATTAAACATTCTAAAGAGTTTAGTATTAACATCATCGTTTCCAGTAAGAGTAATTTTAATATTTCCATAATTTTCCAATTTCTTATAGGCTAGGCTTAAAAAATCTTCTTTAAACTCTATTTCCTTATAATTAAAATATTTAGCATAACCATTTTTAACCAAATATAATAGACCTTCATAAATTACCTCGCTTAAAAATGTGGAGTCTATTGGTAAGCCTAATTTTACTTTAACCATCTTCCTATAACAACCTCTTCATTAAAACTGTAGGAAACAAAGTTCTCCTTAAGTTTAACATCGCATTTAGGTTCAGTTAAACCTATTATTGGAACCATAAATGGAATAGTTTTTTCACCTTTTATATAATCTAATGGTTGATATTGAGTTTTAATGCTAAATGGATCTATGTATGCTTCGGTTTCCCATTCACCTTCAGTTTTTGCGATTTCTATTCCTTCAATTTTTGGAAAACTATAGTTTGTTAAAGCATCTTTATGAGCAATGTTAACTTCACGCATCTCTACATCATTACATGAGACTCTGCTCTCTTTTGAGCCAACTCGATGAATTTTCCAAAATAAATCTTCATTAATATTTACGTACGTATCATTTAACTTTAAATAATCATGTTTAAATACTATAAATAATCTAATCATTGGTGCTTCATTATCTATTGTAGAAAATATCGTTTTTCCAGCTGCCGGTGAATCAAAAGATCTTTTAAGATCCTTAGGATTTGGATAGGGTTTCCCTCCAGTCATTTTTATGGTTATTATTCTGTTTAAATCTGCGTATCTAATTGGAATGCAATTTAGTGGTTTTATTCCCAAAGCAAGTAGGTTTTCCGAAAGCTTAAAGATAATATTTTTACCATTGTTTTCACCTATTTTATATTCTTTGGCTATAACCTCAGCTATGGCTCCTAAAAACGATGTTGGTGGTGGATAATAAAAAGAGGGGGAGGTTTTTGAGAGGCCTATCACTTTAGCTTGAAAACCCCATACAAACTCCAAGTCAATTAAATAACTTATAGCCACATTTATCACTTTAAAATTCTGTTTTTTGCATCCTCTATAGCGTTAATTACTGTGTCTTCAAAACTTCCTTCACTACTTTTATAAATGTAAAGATTAGTATTGTAGTTTATTTTTTCTTTTTTCTTAACGGTATTCTCTATATAGTTTCTTGAAAATGGACTTGTGACTGTCCATGGTTTGTCTGACACAGATATTACTATAGAATCCCATTCTCCATTTGGAAGAAATCGGGTTTTTTTAGCGCCAAACGCTTGCTCTAATATAAAAGTTTTAATTGAGTCAAGAGCTACTTTTAATCTCTTTTTTCTCTCATCTTCTTGAAGAACATTTTTCCCTGCGAAATTGTATGAGAAAGTTAGTTTTCCAATATATGCGGTGTCAAAATCGAAGCTAAACGTGTATGGAGCTGAGGATAACTCTACATAATATATCATTTGACCTTGCTCTTTTACAAATGGGGTTCCTAATGCGTAACGAGAGTGGAGTTGAGATTCTATAACGATGCTTCCTAATGATTCCTTTACTGGAATCATATATCCAACAAAGAAGCTGGAGGAACGTTTTATGTTTTCTTCTTCAGCATAAAGAAAGCCTCCAATATCTTCAATAAAGCAGTTTTTTATAATAAATTCTTCCAGTTCATTCGGTTTAGGTAATGTTTCAAAAGCTTCCTTAACAACATCTTTTCTTGTACTTTTAAGAAATATTCCCGTTTTACAAAGTTTACATACAGGAACGTTATTTTTCACACTTTCTTCAGCCAAAGTTTTTTGAAAACCATGTGCGATGCTTTCTCCACTTATAGCTGGTACAAAATATGTTGTAAAGCCTTCCTCTTTTTCTGGAATTACTATTGGGACTCTTCTATGCTTTATGTAATTTCCAACAGATTCTGTCATATTTAAAGCTTCAACATTTAAAATGAGTCTTCCCCTTATAGATATAAATACATCTCCCATCAATATTCCTCCCTTTAAGTCGCTTTCACTTCTTTTGCTGCTTTAAGTCTTCCTAAAATGATTAAAGCTTTAGCAGATATTAATGAAACTGCTTCTCTTATCTTTTTTCTATCAGTAAGAGAATTTAAGTAATCAACATCTTTTTTTACTTCATCAAATAAAATTTGTTTTGCCTCTGTCTCATCGATTTCCTTTTCAAATCCTTTATTTAAAATTGAATGGTAATCCCTCATAGCTTCCCCAAGGTAAAAAATTGCTAAATCTTTTGATGCAGCATTACGAAGTTTATCTATATAGGTGTAACTGTTCTGTTCATTCGTTAAAATCGCCAGCATTTTTGATGTATTTTCATATAGGGTTTTTTCAGACATTTTTAACTCAAAACAGTATTTTTATTATGTTTTTATATTTAAGTTTTTCCATTTTATGAAACAATTTCATTTTTTAGAAACATTTAATAAGGTTGTTTCTTTATATGGAAAAGGAGAATCAAAATGATAATCGTAATAACACTTGGTTTTGATGAAAAATTTGCTTTAAGAGCTATAACCAGAAGAGGACTTAAACCAGAAGATGAGGTATTAATTGTTATGCCTAAACCTTCTGATGAAAGAGCTGAAAGAGCTTTTCAAAATTTTACAAATATTTTAGAGAAAGCTTTTCAAAAACCAAAAATAACTAGAATTAACATTGAAGCAAGAAAACTTGATGAAGCCTTTTCCACTTTGTTTCAAGAGTTTTTAAAAAGAAGAAGTTTTAAATTTGTAATAAACCTAAGCGGAGGCTTAAGAGCACTTATAACAGAAGTTTTAATTTCAGCATTAATTTTAAAGATCTACGGTGAAGTTGAAATAGAACTTGAGGATTTCTCTGGATTAATTTCCTTTCCTCTAGAAATTTTACACTCCTTAAATTTAGATGAAGTTGATAAAGTATTGTTAAGCTCAATAGAGGGGGAGGAAAACTTTTCAACTATATCCAGAAAGCTTAATATAAGCAAAACTACAGTCTGGAGAAGAACAAAAAATCTTCAAAAATTAGGCATTATAAAACAAAATCACAAAATTTCCCTAACTAAACTAGGCTCTATGCTTAAACCTATTTATCATACTAAAATAGATGATGATAATAATAAGAAAATTACCTAAAAGCTTTTTCACATCACTTGGCTACCCTTTATATATTTTTTTGCAGGTTGGGGGGTAGCGGACAATAAATTTATAAATAAGCTTATTTTAAGCTTATTTAAACCTAAAAAACCAAAATTCACCACGGAATCTCATAAAGAGAATTGAAAGTCCATCTGCATAACTATTTTTGCGGACGGCGCCTCATGAATCTCATAAAGAGAATTGAAAGATCATAGGAAACTTCTCAATCGTTCCCCTATCCTTAACAGGAATCTCATAAAGAGAATTGAAAGTTTTGAATTATAGGCTTATACATATTACACGTTGATTGGAATCTCATAAAGAGAATTGAAAGAAACTATTAAGTATCTCTTCCACTTCAAAGGTATTCCAGAATCTCATAAAGAGAATTGAAAGTGCAGAATCTCAATTGCTCCGTTTAATTCACCTAAAGAATCTCATAAAGAGAATTGAAAGTCATCATCAGCATTCTCGAGATCTTCTCGGTATCTTATCGAATCTCATAAAGAGAATTGAAAGATAAAGTTTACAGAAGCAATGATCCAACTTTTCCTTCTCGAATCTCATAAAGAGAATTGAAAGCTACTTTAAAATTGAATGGAGTATTTATTATAAAGCCGGAATCTCATAAAGAGAATTGAAAGTGAAAAGTTTTTGAGTGAAACCTTATAATAGGTTCTGTTGAATCTCATAAAGAGAATTGAAAGTAAAAATGCCGATTGACACAGCTCTACCACTCCTTGGAATCTCATAAAGAGAATTGAAAGAAATATAGGTCAAGCCTAAAATTGTAAGCGTCGGATCCGAATCTCATAAAGAGAATTGAAAGATTGTTGCCCTAGGAGCGAGTGCAGCTGCAGCCCCGATGAGAATCTCATAAAGAGAATTGAAAGACCCTTAAAATTACTAAGAGTACCACTCCAACTAATAGGAATCTCATAAAGAGAATTGAAAGTGAGGTTTTTCCATTACTTCAAGTTTTGCTTTTTTCATGAATCTCATAAAGAGAATTGAAAGTGCTACTCTGACATGTTTAATGGTTACCTCTGCTTCTTTTGAATCTCATAAAGAGAATTGAAAGCTAAAAGCCCAAGCTGATTTTCTTGGAACTTTAATCGTGAATCTCATAAAGAGAATTGAAAGATACCAGCGGAAGCAAGGAATTTAAGAACTTATTTTAGAATCTCATAAAGAGAATTGAAAGAAGAATTATGGGTTCTCAGTTGATTATTTCTCCGAGATGAATCTCATAAAGAGAATTGAAAGTCAACGCAAAACCTTCTATACCAATGGTCGTTTTTGGGTGGAATCTCATAAAGAGAATTGAAAGTTAGAAGTGATAAACATTATTTGATAATAAGTTATAATCCTGAATCTCATAAAGAGAATTGAAAGTTGCCTATGTGCTTCTGCTCCCATCGGAAACTCTATTTCGAATCTCATAAAGAGAATTGAAAGTAAACTCGACCAAGTTCAATATTACTTCTCACAATTCGGGAATCTCATAAAGAGAATTGAAAGTTGAAATATGAGTTTGGAAAGGTTCCTGAGTCGGGTAGTCCGAATCTCATAAAGAGAATTGAAAGATCTTCTTGAAGAAAATTATTTGAAGCTATTTCGACTATGAATCTCATAAAGAGAATTGAAAGATCTTTTATTCTATATGATATTTGAAAGTGTTTTCTTGAATCTCATAAAGAGAATTGAAAGTCAAGATGGCAAAGTGAATTTGCTGAAAAAGCTAAAGAAGGAATCTCATAAAGAGAATTGAAAGAGTTATAGAGGTGCATGTTGACGAAAGCGTGGATGTTAGAATCTCATAAAGAGAATTGAAAGTTAACTAAAGGAGAAGTCAATTTTTGAGGGCTCACCATTTTTTGCTATATTTAATTTTTAAGAGTTTTTTAGCTAATTTCATCTCGTTTTGGGTAAAAGAAGAGTTTATGAAGACTGTGTGAAGTTTTCTTTTAAATCCTTTCAGTAAATTTTCTTTAACTTCATTTAAAGATATGTTTTTAGCTTCTGATAGGTTGATTACTGGAATCTTTATTTTAATTAATTTTTTCATTAACTCTAGATTGGCATTTACTAAAATAGTTCCATGAATAAGTGTTACATTATAGAGTAGATGTTGAGCCATTCCACCAACTTTTCTTTCATTTAATAAAATTGTATTTGGTGGAAGAAAATTTAATTGAATGTTTAAATGTTTTAATCCTTCAATTAAACATTCGCTTATAAACTTATAGGTTTTAAGCGTATCCATTGGTAAACCGTTTTCTCCTACATTAGCTATAACTGTATAGTTTAAATTTCCTAAATCATGGTAAACTGCGCCTCCACCGCTTATTCGTCTTACAACAGGTATCTCAAGTTTTTTGCATTCAACCAAATTTATTTCGTCAAGTTTAGAAAAGCAACCAAGAATTACTGATGGTTTATTTATCCAAAACCATAAAATATTGGTGTTTGAATTTTCAAGTCTAAATCTTAAAAGCGCTTCCTCCATAGCTAAATTTAAAGCTGGATTTGAAAAACTAAATTTTATAAAACGCCAGGGATTCAATTTTTCTCTTTTAAAGCTTCCTCAAAAATCTTTTTTAATTCATTTTCTGAAGGAATAAAGGTTATTCTGCCAAGTCTTAATTCTCCATTTACTATTAAAGCTGGAATCATAGATTCTTTTGAAGCTTTTCTAAGTCCTGGAGTTAAGTTCACTCCTGGTGGAATTCCTCTTCCCCTTTTCCATACTCTAACTTCAACTTTATCTTTTATAGGCTCTATCGCCTTATTTATTGCTTCAATAAATTTTCTATCTAATGCTGTAGGGGGATAAGCCACATAAACCTCTATTAATATATCTTTTAAAGTTAGCGGCTCCTCGCCTTTAATAATCCATTCACCTTTAGAATATTTGATTTTATAAAGTCTTTCAGCAGTTTCTTCTTCCTTTTTATTAAGTTTTTCCTCAATTAAACTTACGTTAAACACTTTTTCAAATTCATTTTTCACAGTAGATTTAACTTCATTCAAGTTTACTTGAATGTTAGCTTCTTTTTCAAGTGATGAAGCTTGCGATAAAGTTTTAGTAATAAAATTTAAATTAGGAGATATATATAATGCTGCGAAAATTAGGTTTGAATCATAAAATGATGCTGAAGAAATAGAAGCTAAAATCTTATTGTTTACTAAAACAAGCCTTAACTCTTCGTTTACAATTGGTTTCAAATCAAATTTTGAAAGCATCGATGAGATAAATTCATAAGTTAATTCATGTAAACGTTTAAAGCTTAACTTATCTTTTAACTCATTTGAAGTTATAGTTATGTTTAAAACTCCTTCATCATTATAAATTAAGCATCCATTCATGCAACTTCTAGCAACATTTAATCCTAAACTTTGCCATTCATTCAAGATTTTACTGGGAACTTCATTTGATTTGTTTAATATAATTGATGGTTGACTGCTTCTCCATAATCTTAATGTAGGTTTGCTTAAACCCTCTTGAATACACCTAAGAATGGCTTCATCAACAGCTAAATTAAAATCTAATTCATTTATAAAGTTATGCAAAATCCTCCATTCGTTTTCTTCGTTAACCATAAAATGGGCAATCCTCCTTTAAGCAATCCTCATTTCTTTTAGAAAATTCACATATATAATTTTCATTAACTTTAAAGTTCAATCCATATATGTTATTTATAAATTTTAACACTTCTATTATAGTTAAAAAAACGCTTGCTTTGCAGCATCTTGGACCATTAAGCTTAGCTATTTCCCCTAAAGCCTTTGAAACAATTGTTAATGCATTTCTTCTTTCATTTTTAGATAGCATGTTAGCTTTTGAAGCTACGCTAAAAGCTATTCCAGCGCTTAAAGCTGCTCCGCAAGCTCCCCAGCTTCCGCAAGCACCATAAGGTATCCTAGCAGCTCGAGCAACAACCTTATCAAAATCCGAATCTGAAACATTAAACAATTTAAGGTTTTTTAAAACTGTTAAAGTTACGCAGCCAGCTATATAATGATGCTCTGGACCATGCATAGGTATACTTGGGTGCTTCATTAACAATATAGCAAGCTTTAAAGGATCTTTTTCCTTAGAAAATTTGCATGCATTAACTATAAGTTCTTTTGGGTTGGCAACTCTGCATTTCTCGCATATATAATGGGCTTTATCGCAAACATAATCGTTTTTAGCTTTAGTTCCGCAATAAATGCATGAAACTTCAGATTGAGAAATAAACATTTTTTCTTCGCAGATTGGACAAAAATATTCTTCCTCCAATTTTTAACACCTAAAACCAGAACTTTTATTTTTCTTCTTTCTTTTTTCCTTTAGGAAAAAGAAGCTCCATAAAAGCTTTTGATTCTTCAAATCTTTTTCTAGTCAACTCTTCCTCTTTAGCTTTAATTAAAGCTGCTTCTTTTATCCGCTTCATCTCTTCAGCTTCTTCTTCAGGGTAAACAGCCCAAGGCTTAGTTACCCGCCAAGTAATTTTCATGCATATAGGCGGTTCAGGATAAGCACCAGGATCATAAACCATATAATTTAAGAATTTAGTTGGTTGCTCTTGATAGCATGCTTGAACAGCCTTTTTTACCATTTCTGGATCTATTCTTATTTTTCGGTTTTCATCAAGGAGTAAACTAATTAATATAATCTGTTTTCTAAACCGTTCTATAGCTTCTAAACTAATATTGTAAAGATAGGGTGTTGGAGCCTTTGAACCTATAATAAATCTTTTTTCATCAACGCCATTCTTTATAAAGCATTCAAAAGCGTCACCAGGCCAGTGTCCAGCAGATTCAACTCCGCATAAAACTATATAGCGAATATTTGGATTAGCTACAACATTGCAAACAATCTTTTCTATTCCAATATTTTCTGTTTGCAAAAAACCAGCTAAAGCTGCACCAGCTTCAACAGCAACTTTAGCCAAATTTTGAAGAAAATCAGGTATCGCTTCATAACGCGTATGCAAAAGAATTACAACAGCTACCGGAGAAAAATCATTCCCTCTTAAATAGCATCCATCTTCAGGAGGATATTCAGGAGGAGGTTTAACCTTTAAAATTTTATCCAAATTTCCACTTCAACCCTATATCCTCTAAATTTTTTCTCACTTTTTTATACAATTCTAAATACTCTTTTGTCGGCTCAACTGTTTTAATGTCATAACATTCTTGAAACTTTTTACCTATAGGGATTTCCTTTCTTTCAATGTTTTCTTCATATTTCTTAACTAATGTCTCCATTATATTGTTTGCATCTTCAATTTTCAATCCAATCGTTGCATAGGCAACTTCTCCAGTAAATCTAGATTCCATACCTGTAACATAATCAACTTGAGCACCCTGCCGTCCACCACCTGAAAATGGGTGAGAACCCACAACTGTAGCTCCAATCGTGCTCGCCGCTACTTCATATAAATTCATTTCTGTACATGGACCAGCATAAGCTATGCATGGAGCTGCTT
>Ga0078972_1004906_pt1 | contig 35187 bp, 52 predicted proteins | sample YelNatPaOPGAMG01_FD_67568 | JGI IMG/M metagenome (GOLD analysis project Ga0078972, IMG submission 67568) | Hot spring thermophilic microbial communities from Obsidian Pool, Yellowstone National Park, USA - OP-RAMG-01 (SPADES assembly) (version 2) | ecosystem: Environmental > Aquatic > Thermal...
TTTAATTTTTAAAAAAATTGTTAACTTGGACTATCCGGACATATGTACAAATAGTCCAGAATTGGTTTGAAAATTTGTAAGTTTAAATTCTCACCTAAATCTTCTTTTATAAAATTCCCTTTTAGTTTTCATACTATAGAATTTTCTAAGCGGCGTTTTGAAAAATTTGGAAGAAAATTTTTGAAATTATGAAAGCAGGGTGTAATTATGTAGGCTATTTTTAGTTTATTTTTTATATTAAAATTAAGATATTAGAAAATGCCTGACATGCAATATCAGCATTTAACACCACTGCATCTATCTATACGAAATGAAAATTAACTTTCCAAAATTTATTGTAAAAGTTCGTAAAACTGGCATCAAATATTTCTATTTAAGAAATCTTGCATTTGAAGGCGAAATGTTTTGGGTTAGGACAGAATACAATAAAGAATTTCTTTCAGCAACCGGCCCTCTGAATTCTACTGAAAAAATAGCCCTTAAGAATTTTAAAAAGATAATTTTATCATTCGATAAAAATCAAAATTCTTCTTTATTGACTTGTGCCTTTTTTAATGCCCGTCCATGGTGGATGTTAAAGACAAAATTGAACAAAAAAGACTACCAGAGCGTTATTCGGATATTTAAGATTTTTGAAAATCGATGGAATTTCTTTTGGGAAAAACACCTAATGAGATTGGCTTTCGATGTTTCAAAAGCTCTCACATTAAACCTTAAAAAGAATAAGGTTTTTATATCAAAAACTATCCGAAACCTATCTATTCTTTATGGACAACCTAAGCTACCTGAGGTTATTCCTGTTTTTTTGATACCTTTGCCAAAAACTTTAAAAGGAATTGGTGGACAATACTTACAGGTATGTTCTGCAATTATTTTAGAAGCATCAATTGATAGAGTTAAAGAACAACGAGCACTTGAAATTTTACTTCACGAACTTGTCCATCTTTGTTTTGAATCTTCTTTTTATTATGAAAAAATTGACCAAATTCAAAAATCAGAGCTAATTAAATCAGGAACACTACTCAAAACTATTCGTAGCCTTCAAATTCCTTCTCTTACATTCCTAGTCAAAGAAATCATCGCAACCGCAGCGACTATAAATTTAACTCAAACTTTTTCTTTAAAGAAACCTTCATATCCTCAGTTACGCGATAATATTGCATATAAAATAAAACCGTTTATCGAAAAATATATAAAAGAAAAGAAGCAAATTGACTATCGGCTTATTAAAAAAGTAATAGTTTTACTAAAAAACAGCTAAAACAGCTACGGGTTTAGCCCGTAGCTGTTTTTTTTAGTTATCTGTTTGTTGGTTTAAATGTAGGGTTCTATTCGTCGTTTTACATGCTCAAAAAGCGCTTTGCGGATCTCACATTGAGGGAAATGGGAGCCGAATCCGCCATTCAGCCAACGTTGATACGCACATCCTCCTCCGCATGCCTTGAACCAATAACAACTTTTGCACTCCTCTTTAATGCTCGCTACTTTATCATAGAGAGCTATTACTCGCGGCGTACTAAGAAGATCCAATATGTGATCACTTACACAAGAACCAATGTATACCACTGGCTCTTTTAAGAATCTACCACAAGTATATAGATTACCTTCTTCATCACATGCTATATATTCTCTGCATCGGTTGAAAGAAAAACTACATTCTCCTAAAGGTAAACCCAGGAGGGCTTTGATAACATTGTGGAAAATTCGAATATAGATTGAAGGGTCATCCATCTCGAACCAGATATCGAACACTCGTGTAAGAAATGCCGCGGCTTCCTGTGGGTGAGGCGCTAGAGATGGCATGCCCGGTACATCAGTTGCAATATTTAAATCAAAGCTCGTCAATCCCAATTCAAGTAGAGAATAATAGACTATCTCTGGATAGTGTACGTTATACCGATTTATAGTCACAACTACACCTACTTTAAGTCCGTGCTTTTTAAGAATTTCTATTCCTCTTATGGTTTCTTTATAAGATCCTCTACCAACTTGGTTCTTTCGGCAAATGTCATGCAACCATGCAGGGCCATCGATGCTTGTGCTTATTTGGAAGTTATGTTCCTTAAAAAACTGAGTCCATTCATCGTTAATTAAGGTTGCATTCGTTTGTATAGTATTAACTATCTCCTGTTGTTCTGAAACTCGCCAACGTTTCTGTAGTTCTATCGCCGTACGGTAGAAGTCTAATCCTGCTAAAAGAGGTTCTCCTCCGTGCCAGAGGAATTTGATTTTTTTTGGATTAAGAATCATAGCTTCTTGGATAAGTCTCTCTAGAACTTTTCTGCTCATTATACGCATTTTTGACGTCCGGATGTTACTATGGTAACAATATGTACAAGCGAGGTTACAACCAGCTCCCACAGGTTCGACTATAACTGTAGTAATCTGCACAGCACTATTAATGTAACTGTTTTGCATCTTTATCTCCCCTCCTTTATGACGTGATGGGATGGGACGACTCCCAAAGGTTACCTTTGGGAGTCGTCCCAGGTACTTTACTTTACTTCACTTCTGTCACAAGAAACGCAAGTGTCATGCCAATCACACTCATTGTGCCACTCGCTTTGAAGCGAGATTCTCCGAAGAGACTCTAGCCGAATGGACTCAATAATTTGGCTCCGTAGTTTTGGTTTTACCACGTCGTTGTGCTTTTTCGGTTTCTCCTTCTCAAAAGCCATCGTTGTCACCTCCATTCTAAGAAATTAGACCTCTTTAATTAGCTATCTCAATCTAACTAAAGAGGTCTATTATCATTATAAAAAACCTCTCCTTAAAGTCAAGTTTTTTGAAATCCAAAAGAAAATTTTGAAAAATCTATAAGGACATATGTCCGGATAGGACAATATGAATTATCATTTTTTGAAGATATAAAACAGGGTCTAAAAAGACATATATCCGGATAGTACAGGTATTAAACATCAGTGTTAAAAATTATTTTTAAAAAGAATTTTTTAGAAGAAAGTTTTAAATAAATTTCTAGGTTAGCTAAATTCCTAAAAGTTTTTGTACTTGAGGATCTATATCTGTAGTGAAATAATTTTTTATTTCTTCTTTTTTAATCCATTTAATTTCTTCTATTTCATGTGGCTCTGAAGGAGGTTGAATTTGATTTTCTTCTAAAAGCTCACATAAGTGATAAACTACTAAAGCACTGGTATCAGGATGAATCCTCATATTAATTTGTTTAACAGCTTTTACTTTATAGCCTGTTTCCATTAATACTTCCCTTTCAACTGCAGATTCTCTTGTTTCTCCTGATTCTTGTTTGCCTCCAGGAAATGCCCAAATTAGAATTTTACCTGTTTTGCCTTTTTCTGGTACTTTTCTTTTAATTATCAAAACTTCGCCTTTATTATTTATGACTATTCCTAGGTTAATTACTTCCATTTAAAAATTTTATTATAATTACTCAAAATGGCTAAATACGAAGAAGTTTTAGAAATATTTAAAGAATTTGGAGGAGAAATTAATAATGGTTTTCCAGTAATAACTTCTGGAGTCTTTTACACTAAAAATGGAACTCCTTATTTAAAATCTTCTGGTGTAGTTATGCTTGCTAAACCTGAAATCAATATTGACAACATGAAGAAATTTTTAGAAGGCTATAAAAATAATTTCGAAGAATACTTAAACGACCCCGATAAATTAACTCCTGGAACTCAGCTTATAAAAACTTCTGCTCAATTGTGCTATATGTCTTTTGGACCTAAAAGAACTTGGAATAAAGATGCTCGAAAATATTTTGATAATATCCTATCTTCTGGCCATGGATCAGTTTTAGAACATGCAAATTATACTTTTTTATTTTATGGAGTTTCTAGAAGTTTAACTCATGAACTTGTAAGACATAGAGCTGGTTTTGCTTACTCACAACAAAGCCAAAGGTATGTTTCTAATGAAGTTATTAGATTTGTAGAAAGAAAAGAATTTCAAAATGATGAAAATTTACATCGTCTTTTTGAAGAAAGAATAGACAGAATTAAAAAAGAATACGAAGAAATATATCAAATATTGAAAGAAAAACAAGAAAAAGAAGAATTAGAAATATTAAAAGCCTCAAAAAACGATGAACATGTTAAAACAGAGCTTAGAAAGAAAATTAATCAAACAGCAAGAGCAATTTTTACTAATGAAACAGAAGCTCCTATAGTAGTTACAGCTAATGTTCGAGCTTGGAGGCATACCATTGAAATGAGAACTGATCCTTTAGCTGAAACTGAAATTAGAGAATTATTTTTTAAAGTATTTTTATGCTTATATTTAGTTGAGCCAATTTTGTTTGAAGATTATGAAATTGTAAAATATAAAGATGGAATATATGGAGTAAAAACAAATTGGAGAAAAGTATAATGGCTAAAAAACAAAGTAAAAAAACTAAAAAGAAGACTGAAAAAAGAAACATTAAAAAATTGCAAGAAAAAGCGAAAAAAATAATTGCTGAGTTGGATAAATTAATTCCTGAAGCTAAAATTGCTTTAAACTTTTCTAATCCTTGGGAGTTATATGTTGCTGTAGTTCTTTCTGCAAGAAACAGGGATGATATGGTAAATAAAGTTACTGAAAATTTATTTAAAAAATATAGAACACTGGATGATTATGCTAATGCAAATATTGAAGATTTTGCTAAAGATATAAACAAATTAGGATTATATAAACAAAAGGCTAAATATATTCTTACAGCAGCAAAGATCATAAAAGAAAAATATAATGGAAATTTACCTGATACAATGGAAGAGCTAATTAAATTACCTGGTGTTGGAAGAAAAACTGCTAATATAATTTTGTGGAATGCTTTTAAAAAAGCAGAGGGAATTGCTGTTGATACTCATGTTCGACGTTTAAGTAGATTATTTGGATTAACTAAAAGCACAAACCCAGATAAAATAGAGAAAGATTTAATGGAAATTATTCCTAAAGAAAGATGGGGTGATTTACCTTATAAATTAATAGATTATGGAAGAAAATATTGTACAGCAAGATGCAAACATAAAACTTGCCCATTAAAAAAATTTGTTGTTAAAAAAAGAAAATAGTTATAAAAAAAGAAAATAGTTATAATAAGTAATAGAACACTTGACAACCCCTCCTTACTCTGCTGCACCCGGAGCGGGCTTTTTAACTTTCAGGTCCTTGCCTGCAGCACCCCAGTGCCGCCACCCGCTCCGGGTTTTTAAAATTAAAATAAAAATTGAAATAAAACATAAATCATCGTATAATTAAAATAGCTCGAGTTCATTTTGGTTCGCTTATATTTGGCCCGGAGCAGAACCTCGCTCCTTCTTTGCTCTGCCCCTATCTGCTCCGGGCTTTTTTATAATATAAATTAATGAAAGAAATAAAAGTTTGGACAGATGGTGGAGCTTTAAATAATCCAGGAGAGGCAGCAATAGGAGTTGTTATAGATTTTGGAGAAAGAAAAAATCACTATAAAGCAAAAATTGGTACAGCAACAAACAATGAAGCAGAATATTCAGCTGTTATTTATGCTTTAAAGAAACTTAAGGAAATATTTGGCAAGAAAAAATTAAAAGACATAAAAGTTATCTTGCATTTAGACAGTGAACTTGTTGGTAAGCAGCTTTTAGGAAAATACAAAATTAAAGAAGAAAACTTACAAAAGTTATTTATTAAATTCTGGAATTTAAAAATAGACTTTCCAAATTTAGAAATTAAAATTATTCCCAGGGAAGAAAATAAAATTGCTGATAAATTAGTAAAAAGCATCTTATTTGTAAAAAAATTATTTTAGTGTTATAATTATTAAGTCCCTTGTGGCTGCATAACTGGGTTGGAACCACCCCTTCCCATTCCGAACAGGCAGGTGAAACGGCCCAGTGCCGATGGTAGTGCCTTTTAGGTGCGAGAGTAGGTGCTGCAAGGGACTTTAATTTTTAATTTTTTGTTTAAAAAAAATGGCAAACTCATTTTATGAATTAGCTTTTTGGATAAAATTAGACGCGAATCCTGAAGAAGAATTAAAAAAGATTATTGAATTGATTAAAAAATATAAAGGCGAAGTTTTTTATGAAAGTGGTTTAAAGAAGAGAAGAATGGCTTATCCTATTCAAAAAGAAATTATGGGATATTTTGGTTATGTACTATTTAATGGCACGAAAGAAACACCTGTTAAAGTTAATGAAGATTTAAGGTTTTTTAAAAATGTGTTAAGATACTTGATAGTCAAAAGGAAAGTTTTAAGTAGCAAAGAAAGGCCAGAAAATATACCAGCTGAAAATATTCCGCAACAAGCATGAATTTAAATAAGGTTTTTCTTATAGGAAGATTAGTTCAAGATGTAGATTTTAAAATTCTTCCCTCAGGTACTCCGATTGCCATTATAAATATAGCTACTAATAGAACTTATAAAGATAGATTAGGCCAACAAAAAACTGAAACTGAATATCATAGAGTTATAGCCTGGGGAAGGTTGGCTGAATTATGCAGAGATTATTTAAGTAAAGGAAGGTTAATTTTTGTAGAAGGAAGGATTCATTATCGAACTTGGTTAGCTCCTGATGGTACAAAAAAAACACAAACAGAAATAATTGCGGAAACAATTAATTTTGGACCTAAGCCAGGTGAAACAATTGAAGAAATACCAGAAGAATTAAAAGAATTCGAAGAGCCTCCTTCAGATATTTGGGAAATTCCTTTTTAAAAAGATCCATAAGCCTTTTAAAAAATTTCATAAACAATTATTAATCTTCGTAATCTAAAATTTGTTATTCCACTGAAAATAAGCTATATTTTAAATATCTCCATTTAATATAATTTTCAAAATCAAATTTTGCTTTAAACACTTTTTAAAACTTGATGGTCATTTTTTTTAATTTATCGTAGCTACTAGTATCAATAGCAGCCGCAGGATTTTTATTTCCTTTATCTAAAAAAATTTCATCTATACCATTGAAACAATCATCATTTTGTAACTTTTTTCTGCTTTTCTTTATAAAAAAAGACAAAATATTTTTAAATGTTTCTAGGCATTTTTTTCGTTTTGATTTAGTTTTTTCATTTTCAAATATTTAGATTGCTTCAATTAATTCAAATAAAGATTCCTCTGAAAATTTCTCTTCTTTTGAGAAAAACCTAGGTATTTCAGATCGTACTTTTAAATATTTTATCTTACTAAAGAAAACATTTGTAATTTTTTAAAATATTCACTATAATTTAAGTAATGACAAAGAAAAAAGAAAAAGAAGAGGCATCACAAGATTTAGATAGTTTAATAAAGGAGTTGCAAAAAGAATTTGGAGAAGGTGCTGTTATGAAATTAGAAGAAGTACCTAAGGTAGATGTTGAAGTTATTTCTACAGGTTCTCCTTCTTTAGATTTGGCTTTAGGAGTTGGTGGTCTTCCTAGAGGTAGAATTATAGAAATATTTGGACCTGAAGCTTCTGGAAAAACAACAGTAGCACTTGAAACTATGGCTGAAGCACAAAAGAAAGGTGGTAATGTAGCATTTATTGATGTTGAACATGCTTTAGATCCTGAATATGCTAAAAGAATAGGCGTTGATATTAAAAAAATAATAATTTCTCAACCAGATTCAGGGGAAGATGCTTTAAATTTAGTAGAAAGATTAGTAAAATCAGGAATCTTTGACGTTATTGTTGTTGACTCAGTTGCAGCTTTAGCGCCTAAGGCAGAATTAGAAGGAGAAATTGGAGATCATTTTATAGGCCTTCAAGCAAGATTATTATCTCAAGCCTTAAGAAAATTAACTGCTTTGATTTCTAAAACAAAAACTATCTTAATTTTCTTAAACCAAACAAGAGCCCAAATTGGTGCAATGGTAGGTGCTCAAGAAACCACTCCTGGAGGTAAAGCTTTAAAATTTTATGCTTCTGTAAGGATTGAGCTTAAAAAAATTGGACAAATTAAAAAGGGAGAGGAAATTATAGGAACCAAAGTAAAAGCTAGGGTTGTAAAAAATAAAGTTGCTCCTCCTTTCAAAACAGCTGAATTTGAAATATATTACGGAGAAGGAATTTCTTATGAAGCAGATTTATTAAACTTAGGAGAAAAATACGGGGTTATCAAAAAAACAGGAACTTCATTATTTTTCTATGATCTTAAGCTTGGGAATAGCTTTCAAGCTGCTAGAGAATTTTTAAAGCAAAATCCAAAAGTTGCTCAACAAATTTTTGAAGAAATCAAAAAACAAGTTTTATAAAATAAAAATTGCTCTAAAATGCCTAAAAAAATAGGATTGGCTTTAGGATGTGGTGGAGCTAGAGGTTTAGCTCATATTGGAGTTATTAAAACCTTAGTTAAAAATAATATACCTATTGACTATATTGCTGGTAGCAGTATCGGTGCTTTAATTGGAAGTTTGTATGCAGCGACTTTAGATATTTTACAAGTTGAAAAATGGTTTTTAGAACTTACTTATAAAGACCTAATTAAAGTTTTGTTAGATCCTTCTTTACATTCAGGATTAATAAAAGGAGAAAAATTTATTAATTTTTTGCAATCTAAAATAGGTGTCAGAAAAATTGAAGAGTTAAAAATTCCTTTTAGAGCGGTGGCTACTGATTTATTCACTGGAAAAGCTGTAGTTTTTAAAAAGGGAGATCTTGGCTTAGCTATAAGAAGTAGCTGTGCTGTCCCTTTTCTTTTTTCACCAGTAATTTCAGATGATAAATGTTTAGTAGATGGAGGAGTTTCTATGCCTGTACCTGTTCAGGTAGTTAAAGAAATGGGAGCAGATATTGTTATTGCTGTAAATTTAGATTCTGAATATTTTATCCAAGAGCAGAAAAAAGAAATTTTGATAACTAAGATAAATTTAATTGATGTCTTAGAAAAATCTATTGATGTCTTAAGATACCATTTATCTCAAGAACATATTAAAAAAGCTAACGTTGTAATTAATCCAAAGGTAAATAAAAAAAGCCTTATTGATTTTATACATGCCGAAGATATAATTCGAGCTGGAGAAAAAGCTACTTTAAAAGTATTACCTGAGCTTTTGAAAATAATAAAATAAATCTTTTTGTGGAGGTGAGGGGAATCGAACCCCTGTCGAAGAAAAAAGGGATAAAAGGCTCTACTGGCATAGCCGGTTTTTAAATTTAAGCCCTAGCCTCTAAAACCGGCAAAACGGCTAAGACCTGAGGGAATTTTGATTTCGAAGTTAAAAGGCTTCCCTCGAACCTTTTAACTTCTAGCTAGGTTACCGTTACCCTACAGGATCAGCCTAGCACTGAATTCCTGTAAAGCCCTATGCTTAGCTTAAAGCATAGGCAAAGGATTGGTTGGCATTTATTTTTTAGCCCTTAAGGCGGGCTAAACCGCCAGCACCTTTTACCCTTTTTTCTCCTCGAATCCCATTTATCACCCCCTGAAGGGTATTATTAATAATTATAATCAAAAATCGCAAAAAAGGCAAGATAAAAATTAAGCTGTTAATTGGTGGGTATTTAAATTTAAATGATTTTCAATAATATTTCTACATTTTTTAATTCTTTCTCTATCTTCCAAAGATAAATTTTTAGGTAAATTTTCTAGTATCCAATAAATACTATAGAGACTATATAATCCTGCGAAAGTTTGGTTAAGCTCTTGATATGGAATAAATTGTTGAATAAACGTTTCTATAAATGTAGCTATGTCTATTACCCCTTTATATCTAGGATCAGAACTTTGTTTTATTCTTTGAATAAATTGTTTAATAATTTGCTTTATACTCTCAGTATTTATTCTATGCCTGCTCAATTCTTCTTTAAATAGCGCTAAACCAATTTCTATAATTGATTCGATTTCGTCTAAAGATAACCAAAAATTTTTATCATTTAATGCAAGTTCAATTCTATAAATATTTAAATTACCGTCAAACACTAAAGAGAATGGATAATTACCACTATTTTTAGTTAATTTATATAAAGAAGCTTGTTTTTCTATTGCTGCAGTTATATCTATAGGGAAGATTACTAATTCATTTTCTAATTGGATAGCCATATAAATATATAGGGAAGATTACTAATTCATTTTCTAATTGGATAGCCATATAAATATCACCAGCTCCTATTAAATCATCTAGCAATGGTGCTTTAATAAATTTAATATCTTTTAATTTGGAATTAATTGATATGAGGGATTCTGTAATAAATTTTTCAACCCCTTTACCTTTAATCTGCCCTAAAAAATGAGATTCTGCTGTTTTTGTAGTATAAGATCTTTGCTGTTTAAGCCTATATAAACTTTCTTCTCCCCATTTTCCTCTTAGCTTTTCAAGATTTTCTTCTATCCCACAGTTTTTTTCTATCCTTTTAAAGCCTGATATAAATTCTTCAAACTCTTCTAGGTTTTTTATATCTAGCACCAAAATTGGTCTTTCTCTTATCTCTGACATAAAATTAGAAACAATTAAAAGAAATTCCCTTCTATCAGCTTTTCTCTGTTTTAATTGATCGGATAATGAACTAAGTACTTTATTTAAATAATCTTGAAGGAAAGGAAAGTTTTCTAAATCTGGTCTTCGTTCTGGAGGAATATTTGGATGTATAACTTCCATTAATTAAATTATATTAAAAAATCGGAGCCTAACAAGGCTCCAAGGCTCCTAAATAATGTTTTAGTATTTTTAGAAAGTGTAAGAGTATATCTCTCCGCACATACATGTATATACTCGGATCTCTCGTATATCTTTTTCCTCATAAGGATCTAATTTTGTAATGTCTATTTCCGTTGTTTCTATTGTATGATGACATTTTATACAATAATATTCTTTTTTTAACTTGTCTTCTTCTAATCTATACCACTCCCCTGGTTTCTTCATTGCGACATCCCCTCCTTTTGTGGTTACTACATATTCTTATACAAAAATTTAATGCTTTTGTCAATATCTTAATTTTAACCAAAATTTTATGTATTTGACTTTTTATTTTCATTTTATAATTTAATTAGAAACCTACAAGGAGGTGAAAAGGATGAAATTGTTACATTTTTCGGATAGATTAAATATTGCTGAAGAATTAAGACTCTATTCTGCTTTAAAGATATATTATGAAAATTATAAAAAATATATTCCTGAATTTAAGAGAATATTGTATGAAATTCCAGAAACATTTACTTTTTATGAAAATTTGTATATTTTGGGTAATTCTAGGTATGAAAGGATAATATTAGCTTCTATTTACAGAAATAAAGAACCTGAAAGAAAGGAATTTTTTATTAGTAGTTATCTAAAGGATAAATTCAGGTTACCAGAGATAGAATTTATAGACATATTAAAAAGGGGCCCGGATGGAATTAAAGAAGTTATTGAATATCTAGATGATCTTAAATCTGAATATTATCTTAATCACTACTTAAACAGTATTTTATTAAGACCTGTAAGTGAAGAATTTATAAATTTCTTGGCTTTATGCTTTAGATATGGCAAAGATTTATTTGAAATTATAGGATATCCATATATTGTAGAGAAACCAAGTAAAAAATTTGCTAGGAATTTAATACAATCAATTGAAGACTATCACTTACGCCAAGGAATTTATAGGCCCTATATAAGTTATCATCCTTCTAGGTTATCTGATGAGATGAAAATATTTATAGCTTGGTGGAGAAGATTTTTGTTATATGATTATGGCATTGTAACAGGAGAAATAGTTGTATTTTATCCAGAAAAAGCGAATAGATTGCCATTAGGTGAAAGTATTGTTGAAAAATTAGGAGGCTTAGAAATGCCAAGGTTGTTAAGAGGAGATCCAAACCCTATGCCAAAATACTATATTCTTAAATTTATAGAAAAAATTGAAAGCATCCAAGGAGGTGAGGCCTATGCTTGATTATGTAAAGCTTAGGATAAGTTTTGCTTGTTTAAGATATTTATGGACTAGAGTATTACTAGCTATACAAAATGGGCTAATAGAACAGATAGATGGTTATGACCTTATAGAGGAAATTATGCATAAAATGCCTGATGTTGAAAAAGAGAATATTTTTGCCTTGGATAAAGAAGAAGTTGAAATTTTCATTAAAAGAGAAACATTGTTAGCAATATTAATAGTTTCAAACTTTGAAGACATAGATATAAATAGAAGACTGGTAGGAGCAGAATTAATTATTAGAGCCAAAGAAGTTTTAACTAAAAAAGAAAGTAAGTATTCTTTGGAAGACGAAGAAGAAAGACTTAAAAGACTCTTTGAAGGAGGTGAAGTGTGATGCAAGAAAAAACAAAGCCGAAAGCACCAGTAAAACCTAAACCAAAACCAAAATTTGATCCGGACAGGCACCCAGAATGGGATCCAAGAAGGGTTTGTCCGGATCAACGTACGCACACGATACGTCCTGACCTTCCTCCGTAAGTATATACATTATAAAAATTACAATAGGGGAGGCATTTGCCTCCCCTCTATTATTTATTTTTTCAATAATTTATATAATAAAATTTTTCATCTTCTTCAAATTGTTCTTTTTCTCTCCTTTTTCTTTCTCTTTCCATCAAAATTTCAAGTATTTTATCTCTTTCTTCTTCCTTTAATTCTACTATTTTATCTTCTTCTACTTTAAAAGCTTGAAATATAAACATTCCTTCATAATAATAATGTGGTGCGTATGCGCAAGCTGATCCATGATCTGCTGTATAAATAACGTATATTTCACCTAAGTATTTTTCTCCTTCATATACCTCGAATCTTCTTCTGCCACCACATCTAGGTCTTCTTTGATAGCTTATAAAAGTTAATTTTCTTTCTTGGCTACTAAAAAAGCAGAATCCTTTATTATCATAAATTATATTCCACATTCTTTTACCAAAATACGCTTCTATATCCCATAATCCTCTAGTCCAAATCAATATATTATCTAATTCTTGATCTTTAATTGCTTTTACTTCAATTTTATCTATCGGCTGCTTGAGTTGTTTCATTCAACATCCCTCCTTTTTAAGTTTACCGATTTTAATTTTAACATAACCTCAATTTTGTCAATATAAATGTACTATATATTTAAAAATTTGTGTTAAAAATGGCTTAAGGGGGCATTTTTAGACTATTGACAAACTAAAAAATCTTGATTATAATTATTTATGGTAATTGCTGCATGAGTCACCTCCTGGGCCGACCACAAAGGTCGGCCCTTTTTAATTTTTGTTATATAATTAAATTTAGTAATCCTAAAAAGGAGGGTGATTTTTTATGTTAAAAAAAATTAGGCTTAAAGATGGTAGATCTATCGTTATAAAAGGCAACAAAGTGTATATAACTGATGAAGAAGTATTTTTACCTGATATAGAAAAATTTGAAAAAAGTTTAGAATTAATAGGAGAAATTGAAAGAGAACAAGAATTAGAAAAATTAAGTGAAGATAGCGTAATTTTAAGAGATATCTTTCCTAATAGTATTTTTGAATATTGGTTAATATATGATAAGTTTCATCATAAATGGATTCAAGATATGGAAATATATGAATGTAGAGGATGTGGTAGAAGATGGAGTGGCCAACCAATTATAGAAAACTGGAAAGATATAAATAATCATGACTGTAAAATAGAAGAACGTTAAAAATAATTAACGGAGCTGGGAAAAAACCAGCTCCGTTTTGTTTTTTTACTTTAACCTTCTTATAACATTTTCCAAAGACCTAATAACTTCATTTAATAATTCGACATAAAATTCTATATCCTCTTTTTCTACTTCTTCTTTATTCAACAAATTAGAATAATTTTTAATCAAATAATCAACTTTCTCTTTAAAACTTTTAGGATTAGGCATAATAACAATTCCACCTCTTTTTTCCTTAAACCTCAAATTGGCTTCTAATTCCTTAACTTTTAACCTAAGATTGCATAATAAGTCATGAAATTTTAATAGTTCATTTAACGAAGATTCATACATAACCTTAATTTCGTGCAATAATAAAGCATCCATCACCTCCTGTGTCATTTTTTTCACCTCCTTTCAGCTTTCTAATATAAATTTTAAAAAATAAAAATTAATTTCGAAATTTTCGCCAAAAATGAATATTGCTCCGCCTTTGGCGGAGCAATCATGTTTATGTTTTATTTATGTTTTTTTAAAGTTCTATTTCTTTATACTCTCTATTACAGTGAGGGCATTTATAATCTATTAAAACGTGCAAATTTATATCTATATTTTCTGTGTAGTAATATACAATATATCTTATCATTATTTTCCCACATCTTCCACAAATTATTTCGTATTCTCTATGTGCTTTATTTCTTGAACTTTCTATCATTTCTTTAATGTATTCTTGTTTTTGTTGAGTTGGTGTGGCCATTTCACATCCCTCCTTTAAAGTTTACCAGTTATTATTATAATCAATTATTTTCTTTTGTCAAGTCTTTAAAAATTTCCATAAAATTAAAAAGGCCCCCTGTACGAGGGATCCCTCGGGGCGCGGGACTGGGGGCCGGTGTTGGGTGGTTAGGAGGTAGGAGGTGGGAGGTGGGGGTCGCCGAGGTTAGTCCGGGAAGTAAACGAACTTCCCGTCCTTAACCTCGACGCGGGCGGGGAGGACCTTTTTATCGGTCCTCATCCGCCCAATGAGAGCTAGCACCGTGGGGATCTGCGGCTTCTCCACCGCGAGCACAATTTTTTGCGCTCGCGAGAGGAGAAAGCCCCGAAGGAGTGTTTCCATAAATTGGACCCACTCCTTCGGCTGAGCAACGGGGTGGGGTTGGAATGGGGTGAGTACGATCAGGGTGTAGCGACCCTGATCGTACACCACTGTTCCTCTACCAAAGAGCAGAATGACGCCCTTTGGCGAGGGAGCAGTGGTCTCAGCTTCGGGTTGGGGTTGGGGTTGGGCGGTGTGGGGTTGGGGGGTGGGTTGGGGTTTGTGGGGTTGCAGGTTGAGATTTTCCGCCATGCTTTATCACCTCCTTTCTATTCCCCTGGCAAGGATTTGGTGTCCCCGGCACCAAATCCCCTCTCCAGGGGGATTTTACTTCTCTACGGCTTGAAGTGTATCTACTTATAATTATACTCAGATAATTTTGTTTGTCAAGAGGTAAAAATAGTATATTTTTAAATATTTTTTGACTATATTTTTTAAAAATTCTATTATTTTAGCTAAAAAAAATTGAGGACGTACGACGTCCTCAGGTAAAAATTTTAAAAAACTATTTTTTAACAACATTTTCAAAACTTTAGTTCTCTAAAAACTTATATACTCTACTATTTTCTATATCTACTATATGGCCTCGATGGGACAGGTGGAGGCTCCTGTCCCTTTTCAGGGCAGGCCTTCGAGGCAAGACCTCGGTGCATATGGCACCGCAGGAAGGTTTTAAAACCCTTCCTGGCCCATAAGGCCTCCACTTCTTTTATTACATATAGTAGAGTTCTTAATTAAATTATAACAAAAATTTTATTGTCAAATATATAATCCCCGCTTTTTATGGCGGGGATTTTGTTTTATATCTTTATTTTTTCTATTTTTGTCTTCTATTTTTTCTTTATTTTTTTATCTTCTTCTAAATATGCTTAGTATAAGTAATGACAATGTATATGTTATCACTAGTGTTATGCCAAATACTATTCCTATGGGCGCCATAATGGCTGCCCATTGTTCTGGAGCTTTATTTGCCATATATTCTAACATTGGATCCATCTTTGTTATTAAAATTAGTGCTATTATTGGTGATATTGTTATTTCTGTTAGAATTATTACATCTCTTATTCTCTCTTCTCTATCTATTCTTCTCATTGTAGCTCACCTCCGAATTAATTATAAAACACTTTTTTAGAAAGTCAAGAGTAACAAAAACCGGCCAATTGGCCGGCTTTTAAAAATATTTGCTTTTATTTTTTATTTTTTTATGTTATTCCTATTTCTTCATATTTATATCCACAATGCGGACATATTATTTCTTTTAATGTTACACTGTATGTATCTGCAAAAACTAAGCTTCTATCCCAATATATAACTTCATATTCTAAAATTTTATTTCCACATTTTACACATTTTATTTCGTATACTTTATATCCTTCTTTGCTCTCTTTCAATTCTATCATCAGAATCACCTCCTAGTTTGCTAACCTATATTATAACATATAATTTTGCAAGTCGAGTTGGCTTCAAAAATGCTATATTTTAAATCTTTTACTTATCCAAACTTCTAAGCTTTCCTCTAATTATATCTCTAATTCCGGCATAAAATATTACTATTAAAGAGGTGCTATTTATTACTACTAATATACTAATTATTTTCAATATTGTATCAATATCTGTATAAGTTAAAAAGCTAGTCCTTCCATTAATATAGTCTACATATCTAGTATTCAAAAATATACTTGCCAATGATACTATATTTAATACTATCGTAAATATTGCTATATTTAATACCATTTTCATTTTCTCCATTTCTTTCTCTTTTTCCATTTTTAGACCACCTCCAACTTAATTATAAAAAATTTATTCTCTTGACAAAATATTTTTGATTTATAATTTAATTGGAAGTCTAAAACTAACGAGGAGGGATGGCGCATGGAGAGATTAGATGATCTTTTTAAGGACTTCGAGAGAATCGAACAAAAAGAAAAACAGGCCGAAAAACGGCCTGCTAGAGAAGAAAAAAGGGAAGAAAAGAAAGTAGTATATGATAAAGTGGTATATTTAATAGGTCCTAATCAGTGGGAAGTAGTGCCTTGTGATGAGCAAGGTAATCTACTCCCACCTAGTGAACTTAAAAATTTAGGGTATTATATTGCATATATATTTTCTCCGGGTCTTCCGGAGAAAGTCAAGATCTCTATATCTGATGTAGAAAAATATCAAGAAATTATAAAGAAGTTAATGTTAGCATGGATGGTAAAAATTGTAGAATTAGTATATACTGCTAAGTCTAGGAATATTAACAAAGAAATAGTATTTTGCTTATTTGAGCATCAAGTTGATATATTTAAGTTAGCATGGAATACATTAGTAGAATTTAAAGATAAAAAACCTGAAAATTCGGAAGAATTGTTGTATAAATCACTATCTATATTGTTATTAATGGGATTAGAGAGTAGCAAATTGTATATTATTGTAGGAACCGACAAAGGAGGAGGACCAAAATATTATCTCTCTGATAGTATTCTATTATATAGCGATGGTAATTTAGAAAAACTATAATATAAGCCATAAAAAGCTTTAAAAAATTTATAAAGGGCTAGGGTTTTGTCCTGGCCCTTATACATTTTATAATATAATCAGCACAAAAGGAGGTGAAGTAAAAAAATGGTTCTAGAGCAAACAGAGAGATTATTAGAAATAGAGAGCCAAGTAAGGGAGCAATTAAAAAAGACAATCTCTGAAATAATGAAAGAAATAGAATTTGAATTTAGCAAACTAAGAAGTGAAGAGAAAATAAATATAGAACTTCTGTATGATAAATACGATGATCTTCTTTTTGAATTAAAGATAGATGGAATTTTAGCAAAATGGAAATTATCAAAAAGCAGCGATAGAACAATAATGTGGCAAAGAATAAAATTTTTGTTGCAATATTCTCTTTATTCTAGCGTGTATGAAAATATGTCTAAAAAAAATGTATTAACCGAAAAAGAAAGAGAGGAATTAAAAAGAATGGCTATTTATATGAGGGATGCTTATGGAATTTTAAGATTTATTTTAACTCGACTATAAAGGAACAGCTTTTAAAAAGGCGGATATAGAGTCCGCCTTTTAACTTTTCAATTTTTATGTTAAAAAATTAAATAGGAGGTGAACTAAGGTGGAGGAAAAAAGAGCGGAGATTGTGAGAAGGGAGTGGTATCAAAAATTAATTAAAAGAAGTGATGTTGAATCAACATTATATTTGATTGAAAGATATAAAAAACCTGTAAACTGGATAATTAAATGGAGGGTAGAATATGGATATACTTTTGAAGAAATTGATAAGATATTAGAAACAGCAGAATATTTAGGTTGTCAAGTTTATACTATCAGAAGATTGTTAGATGTATGTGATAGAGATTTATATTTATTCGATAGACTGATAGATTACATCCTGACCAATGGAGCGTATAGCGAAACTCAAATTTTAAAATTTATAAGATACTTAGAAACAAATTATGCTAGTGTAGAAGAATTCTTTGCGTGGTTAGATTATGAAGAGGGATGGCTAGAAGAAGAATAGAAAAAATATAAAAGCCCTAGCAAAAAGCTAGGGCTTTACTTTTTTTTAAGAAATTTGTAAAATAAAATTTGGAGGTGACTACAAATGAAAAAAACTACTAAGATCGTACTTGCTGAAACAGTAAAGAAATTAAAGGGTAAAAATCCATACGAAATTTTAGGTTTTACACCTAGTTTTGTTGGAATTTTAAAAAGAAATAGAAATTTACTAAAAAGACTAGTTGATTTACATAAAGCTTATTTATTAGCTGTAATTCATCCTGATGTTGTAAAAGATGAAGATAAAAAAATTGCTGAAGAATTAGCAAAAATAATAAATGAAGCAGCTAATAGAATAAATGATGAATTCGAAAGCCAGGAATTAATTGAACAATATATTTTAAGTAGAGATTTGGAAATTAAAGCTCTAAAAGAAGATATTACAAATTTAAGTGAAGAAAATAAAAGATTGCAAAGAGAAAACCAGAGATTAAATAATGAAATAAGAAAGAAAAGCGAGAATCAGGTAAAATTAATTGATCTTATTTTAAGTTTTATTCCTAGATCTGAATTAAACAAAATAAATCAAAATATCCCTTGCTTATTGATTGTAAATAGAGGAAAATTTAGATCTATATATTTTGTAGATGAAAATAGAAAAATTTATGAAATTGTAGGTAAATCTAGATTAGTTAAAGCAAGATTAGAATTTCATATTCAACAAACATTAGAAAGATTATCTGATTATAAAAAATCAGGGAAAATAAGATTAAAAGGAGTTTTGTTAGGTAGTAGTAAAGACGAATATTCTGTAAGTTTAAATAATTTAAGTTTTAGAAATTATGATGAGATTATGGATTTTTTAGTCAAGATAGAAGCTAACTTAGAAAATAAGAATTTAATAGCCATAAACTATGTGGGCTTTAATGAAAGGACGCAAAGATACTATATTGTTTTTGAAGTAATTAAAATAGAGAGGGTTATAAAAATAAAAGAGGGTTACATTCCGGTGTAAAAAATAATGAATAGGCTGGGTTTAATCCCAGCCATTTTAATTTGACTAATTTTTGAAATATGATATAATTTAGCTTGGAAATCTAAAAAGGAGGTGAAGATTGATGAGAATTGTAGTTTCCCATGGAGATTTAGATGGTATTATATCAGCTGCTACAATATCTATTAACTACAATATACCTCCAGAAAATATAATCTTTACTCAACCATTTCTCTTAGATAAAATTACTATACCAGAAGATATAGTAGAAATATATGTCGTCGATATGGCGGTAAATAACAGAAATCCCGACATGACTAAGGAATTTATAGAAAGATACAGAGCTAAGATTAGATTATGGATAGATCATCATGAGGGGCATAAACTACTAAAAGAATGGCTAGGAGAAGATAAGGTAATAGCTGGGGATAGTCCAAGTTGTCCCCAGCTAATGAGAAATAGTGGATTTACAGTTCCAGAGGAGTGGGTCGATGCAGCAAATGCTGCAGATAGACCCACAGAATATAAAGAAACTGAATTAAGTAGATTTTTAAATAGAGCATTAAAGTATGGGATATTATCTGAAGATGAAGAGTTAAAAGAAATGATAATGAAAACTATAGTAAGATATCTTGTAAAAAGTTATAAAAATGAAGATTATGCTGAAGAAAAAAGATTATTAGAAGAATATGGAAAGTTATATGAAGAAATAGAGGTAAATACAATAGAAATTGTTGGCGAAATTCAAGAAATACCTGGATTTAAATATAAAGTTGGGTATATAAAATTAGAAAGAGAAAAGAAGGTAGATATTACAAAGTTGTTTATATTGGCTTACAAAAGATATGATATTGTCATAATACAAAAATATAATAAAGAAGATGAAGAGGTTACGATTATAGGTACGAAATTAAAAGAAATTAACCTCGTTAGCATATTTAATCTTAAAAGTGGGGCCGCTTTTAGAATTTCATTGCCAGGGGATCATGATGAAATTTTAAGTCTCATATTAAAGAAATTACAAGAATTATAAATACATAAGAACAAAAGGGCTGGAGATTTATCCAGCCCTATATTTTATTTTCTCTGCTCTTTCTTTAATTCTTCTAAATTCCTTTTCTTTAATCTTTTCTCTTTTTTCGTATTTTTTAAGACCCTTTACTAAAGCTATTTCTACTTTAATTAAATTTCCTTTTGAATAAACTTTAATAGGAATTAATGTTAAGCCTTTTTCTTTTAATTTTCCTATCAAATAATTAATTTCTTTTCTTTTTAACAAAAGTTTTCTTAGCCTATTTTCATCATAATCTTTAGGAGTATTTTTAGGTTGATATGGAGGAATATTAAAGTTTACCAAATAAGCTTCGTTATCTTTTATGGTTACATAGCTTCCTTTTAAGCTTCCTTTCCCTTCTCTTAATGCTTTTACTTCAAATCCTTTAAGTTCTATGCCAGCCTCAAAACTTTCTAAAATGTGATAATGATAATGCACTCCCGGATTTTGTATAAACACTTTATTTTTCATTTAATTTAATTATATATAGAAAATAGGAAAAAGAGGATTGGAATTAAAAAGAGAATTAGGAATTGATACAGAAGAATAAAAATTATTCTTTTAAGGCTTCTTCGATTTCTTCAGGAGAAAAACCTATGATTATTTTACCATCTATATCTATTACTGGTACGCCTAATTGCCCTGATTTTTCTATCATTTCTTCTCTCGCCTGAAGATCGGTTTCAACATTTTTTTCTTCAAATTCTATACCCTTACTTTTTAAATATTCTTTAGTTGCATCACAGAAAGGACACCAGCTTGTTGTATAAATTATTACTTTTTTCATTTTTTAATATATTTTTCAATAATGGCTTTTATATAATCATATGGGTAAGCTCCTTCAACTATATCATTATTAATTATAAGATAAGGTGTTCCTCTTACTCCTAATTTTTGAGCTGCTTGTAAATCTTGTTGAATTTCATTCATCATATATTTGCCTTCATTTAAGCATTTTTCAAATTTTTCTTTATCTAAGTTTAATTCTTCAGCAAATTTTATTAAATTTTCTTTACTAAAGCTTCCAACATTTTCTCCAGCTTGATTTTTAAAAAGAATATCTACATATTCCCAAAATTTATTTTGTTCCCTTGCGCATTTTGAAGCTAAACTTGCTTGAACTGATTCAGGACCTAAAAAAGCAAAATCTCTATGATAAAAAACTACTAATCCCTTATCTATATATTCTTCTTTGATCTTCTTAAAAGATTCGAAATATAATTTTCGACAAAAAGGGCACTGAAAATCAGAAAATTCAATTATTTTTACTGGAGCATTAGGATTCCCTAATGGAGGATTAAAGCCGGTTAAATTGTTTATATTATTTAAATTAACTGAAATATTGGCTGGAGTTTTTATAGGTGTTACATTCTGAAATAATAAATATCCTCCACTTATAAGTAAAATTAACAAAACTAAGGCTGGTAAAATTTGATTTGCGTTCATTTATAAATATTTGTATTAATAGTTCCGACCATATTTATAATTATATCACCTTTTATTTTTTCGTTTAAAGACGAAATTGTAATTGTTGCATTAGTAGCATAACCAGTAGCTGGCGCAAAAATAATTTCTATAGCTGAATTTGAAGGAGGGTTTAAAAATTTATTATTTTCACTTAGATAATTAACAAAAACTTTTGTTGAAGAAGCATAAGATGAACCTGCAAATAAGTAATAGGCAGATGTAGAATTTTCAAAATAAACGCCCCAACTAGTATATTCTTCTTTAATTAAAGATTTTTCTCTTGCTAATTCTAAGATTTTCTTTATAGAAATAACATCTTTAGAAACATTAGCATAATCTGAAGAAAATTCTAAAAATCTACTAAAAAATACAGAAATTATTAACAAAAAAATAAAAATCACTAAAGTAATTTCTATTAAAGAAAATGCTTGGTTTATAATATTTTTCATGAATAATATTATAAATTTAATACTTGCAAACTTCGGTCAAATTTTAAGCCTTTTATTATCTATTATTTTAATATTTCTTGTAAATAAAGAAAAGAAATATTGGCTTTTGATTTTCCTTTTATTTTTTGTTATTTACTTTGGTTTCGCTACTTTTAAAAGTTATCTTCAATTTACAATATGGAAAAATCATCCTATTTCTAAATATCTTTTACCTCCTTATCAGCCTATAAATTATTTTCTATCTTATTCATATCATCATTTTTATAAAGATCTTGTTTGGCGTTTAGTAGGAGCTTTTTGGGTATTTTTAATAATTTATGCTCTTAATAAGCTATTCAAGGAAACATTATTTTACTATGAAGAATATTATATGGTCCCAATATTAACTGCTTTGATAGATTTTCCTTTAAATTTTTTGTTATTAATAACAGGACTCTTGATGATTTTTTTGTGGCATATGGTTGGTATGGTTAAAAAAAGTTCTACTTTTTCAGAAAAAATTTCTTTTAAAAATTATTGGGTTTTTCTTTGTGTATTCTTTATAATAATTAATATAATCACAAAAAATAATTTGCATTTTGTAGAAGCTTTTAAACCATGATTCTTACCAACGAAGAATTAAAAGAGTTACTAATCAAAAATCATGTTATAGACGAAACTACTTGGGATGAAATTGAAAAAGAATCTAAAAGGTTAAATATAAACCCATTGGACTTAATGTTTAGCAGAAGATGGCTAGATAAAGATTTTTTTGCTAATATTTTAAGTGAATATTTAGGAATAAAAAGGGCTAATTTAAAAGGCCTCGTTATCCCACCAAGTATTTTAAGATTAGTTCCTGAACAAATCGCTATTCAAAAAAAAGTTGTCCCTATAAACATTGAGGGAGATGTACTTCAAGTAGCTATGGCTAATCCTAGAGACTTTGAAACTATAAATTTATTGAGTAATATTACAGGAAAAAAAATTGAACCTATGGTGGCTTTAGAAGATGAGATTCAAAGAGCGCTAATAAATTATCAAGCTTTATATAGGGAAAAATATCAGGAAGTTTTAAATAAAGAAGTATCTCAATTTGAAAGAGCATTTCTAACAGAAGAAGAACAAAGGTTGTCTGCTACAAGAATTGTTGATAATTTATTAAACTACGCAATGGGGTTAAATGCCTCTGATATTCATATAGAAATTTTTGCTAATTACAGTTTAGTTAGATTTAGAATTGATGGGGTTTTAAGAGAGATAATGAGACTGCCTAAAAATTTGCATCCTTCATTGATAGCTAGAATTAAAATTTTATCTCAACTTCACATTGATGAACACTTTAGACCTCAAGATGGGAGATTTAAAACAAAATTAGGAGATTTTGAGTTTGATATAAGGGTTTCCATTGTTCCTACAATGTATGGAGAAAAAGCTGTTTTAAGATTATTAGCATCAACTTTTAGGCCTACATCTTTAGCGGAATTAGGACTGAATGAAAAAAATCAAGAATTCTTAGAAAGAGCTATGACTAAAACTTATGGAATGATACTTTCTACTGGTCCTACAGGATCAGGAAAAACTACTACCTTATATACTATTTTGCAGCTTTTGAATAGGCCTGAGGTTAATATTTGTACTATTGAAGATCCAATTGAATACGAATTAGAAAGAATTAATCAAATCCAGGTTAATCCTAAAGTAGATTTAACTTTTGCTTCTGGTTTAAGAAGTCTTTTAAGACAAGACCCTAATATTATCATGGTTGGTGAGATTAGAGATTATGAAACTGCTGACATTGCTGTGCAAGCAGCTTTAACAGGACACCTCATACTTTCTACTTTGCATACTAATGATGCACCTACAGCAGTTCCAAGATTAATTGACTTAGGTGTACCTAAATATTTAGTAGCATCAACTTTAACTTTAGTTATGGCTCAAAGATTAGTTAGAAAAATTTGCTTAAATTGTGTTACCTCAGAAGAGGTTAAAAGTTATCAAGAGGAATTAATTAAAGATCAACTTTTTAGATCTGGTTATTCTGAAGAAGAATTAAAAAATGTAGAGTTGCCTAAATATATTTATAGAGGAAAAGGCTGTGAATTTTGTGGATATTCTGGGTATAAAGGTAGAACAGGAATTTTTGAAATGTTCTATGTAGATGATGAAATAGCAGATTATTTAGCTAGAAAAGAATTTAATTTAGTTGAATTTAAAGATATGTTAAGAAACAAAGGTTTTCGTACTATGTTTGAAGATGGTTTTGAAAAAGTTGTCGCAGGTGTTACTACCTTAGAAGAAGTATTAAGAGTAATTAAAGAATAAAAAATGAGATTTTATAAATTTCAAGCTGTAGATAACTTAGGTAAATTTCACAAAGGAAAATTATTAGCTGAATCAGAACAAGAAATCGTTGAATATTTAGCTAGTATAGGCTTAACGCCTATTAAAATTTATTTATCTACAGAAACTTTTGTAAATAAAATTCTAAGATCTTTTAGAAAACTTTCTTTAAAAGATAAAATATTTTTTGCTCGAAATATATCTTTAATTTTAAAATCTGGAGCAGGTTTAATTGAGGGTTTGAAAATTTTTGTCAGAAACTTAAAAGATGGCTATTTGAAAGATTTTGTTTTGTTCTTAATTTATAACCTTCAAAAAGGTAATCCTTTTTATTTAACATTTCAATATTTTCCTGAAAGTTTTACTCCTGTAGAAGTAGAACTTATAAAAATCGGTGAACTTTCTGGTAATTTAAGTAAAACTTTTGATAATTGGGTTGAAAATTTAGAAAAAGAAAAAAATGTACGTACCGAACTTTTATCATCTTTGCTTTATCCTTCAATAATTCTTATAGCTGCCTTTGGAGTAATAATTTTGGTAACTACCTTTGTAATGCCTAAAATCGCAGGATTAGTACAACAAATGGGAACTAAACTACCTACTTTTTCAAGGGTTATTCTTTCTACAGGTATTTGGATAGGAGAGCATATAAAAATAATTTTTGCGATTTTAGCACTATTAATCATCATTTTTATAAGTTTATTTATAACAAGAAATGGTAGACGCATATTACTTTTAATTGCTTTAAAATTGCCTATTTTAAAAACATTAATTTTGAATATGAATTTACGATCTTTTTGTTTTGTTTTTGGCTCTTTAATAGAAAGCGGTATTACTGTTTCGCAATCTCTTTATCTTACAAGCTTAGTTATATCTCACCCTGAACTCAAAGAGGCAGCTTTAAGGATGTATCAAAAAATACAAGGCGGAGCTAATTTTGAAGAAGTTTTGGTTCAAGAAAGAATTTTCCCTCCTGTTTTTTCTGGAGTTATGATAATAGGTTCTGAGACTGGTAACTTATCTAAAGTATTAGAAGTTATGGAAAAATACTATGAAGATGAAGTAAAATATTCTATTAAAAATTTAATGACCTTATTAGAGCCGCTTTTAATAGTTTTTGTAGGCATGATAGTCGGATTAATAGCAATTTCAATAGTAGTTCCAGTTTATCAACAAATTTCTGCACAATTGGAACAAGGTTTACAACAAAGACAAATGCCATAAAATGCATGATGAATTAGAAAAAATTAGAAAATTAAACATAGATCCTTATCCAGAGAAAAGTAAAAGAGATTATGTAATTAATGATGTTTTGAAAAATTTTAATAAATTTTTAAGAAATAAAAAAGGTTTTTGGTTAGCTGGAAGAATTATGGCAATAAGAGATCATGGTAACATTATTTTTATTGACCTAAAAGATGAGTCAGGAAAAATTCAAGGCATTCTTAGAAAAGATGTTACTAAAAAATTTAACTTGTTTAGTAAAATCTTTAAAATGGGAGATTTTATTTCAGTTTTTGGAATTGCTTTCTTACCTAAATCTAAAGAAAAAAGTATTCTAATAGAAAGATATATTTTATTAGCAAAATGTTTAAAAAATTTTCCAAAAGATTATTACAAAGTTCGGGATGAAGAACTACTTTCTAGAAACCCTTATTTAAGAACTATTTTTTATCCTGAAGATAAAGAAATTTTTGATAAAAGATTTTATATTATTCGCCTTTTGAGAGAAATTTTATGGGAAAAAGGATTTATTGAAGTAGAAACTCCTATTTTGCAAACGCATTATGGTGGTGCTTTAGCAAAGCCCTTTAAAACATATTTAGAGGCCTTAGATTTGCCTTTATATTTAAGGATCGCTCCTGAGCTTTATTTGAAAAAAATGATTGTTGGTGGTTTTGAAAAAATTTTTGAAATAGGAAAAAATTTTAGAAACGAAGGAATTGACAGGGAACACAATCCAGAATTTACTATGATGGAATTATATTATGCTTACTGTGATCGAGATAATTTAATGAAGTTTGTAGAAGATTTACTTAAAGAGCTAGTAAAAAGATTCAATAAAAAATTTGCGAAAAAGGAAAGTTATCTTATTGAATATCAAGGTAATAAAATTAATTTTGGCAAAAAATGGAAGAGAATTAAGTATGTGGAAATAATTAAAAAATATACAGGGTTAGATTACTTTAAAAATACTTTGGATGATTTTTTGAAATTTGCAGAAAAAAATCAAATAGAATTTAACCCTAAGATAATCACAAAAGGTAAAATTGTTGATGAAATTTTTAAAAAATTAATTAGAAAAAATTTAATACAGCCAACATTTTTAATAGACCATCCCAAAGAAATTTCACCTTTAGCAAAATTGAACCCTAAAAATCCTCAGCTTACATTACGTTTTCAAGGATATATTGGGGGCCTAGAAATTATCAATGCTTTTGCTGAATTAAACGACCCTATAGATCAAAAACAAAGATTTGAAGAACAAGCAAGAGCTTTAGAAAAAGGAGATGAAGAAGCGCATCCTTATGATGAAACTTTTATAGAAGCTTTAGAATACGGGATGCCTCCTACAGCTGGTTTAGGTATTGGTATCGATAGATTAGTTGTAATTTTGACTAATTCAAAATACTTAAGAGAAGTCATATATTTCCCATTTGTAAAAGAAAAAGAAAATTGATAAAATTAATATTAAGGGCCCATAGCTCAGTTGGTAGAGCGCCGCTATGGCATGGCGGAGGCCGAGGGTTCGAGTCCCTCTGGGTCCATTTTTAAAATTACGGGGTGTGGCCTAATGGTTAAGGCGCGTGGTTTGGGACCACGAGATTGCCGGTTCGAATCCGGCCACCCCGACTTATTTTTCATAAATAAATCAAGTATAATTAAATATGTTTGTAATCATTATTAGAAAAAATGAAAAAAGAAGTTGTTGAAGGAGTTGTTATTGAAGCTTTACCTGATACAACGTTTAAAGTGAAATTAAAAACAGGCGAAGAAGTGCTGGCATATTTGTCTGGGAAAATGAGGATAAATTATATAAAAGTAGTACCTGGTGATGAGGTTGTAGTTGAACTTTCACCATATGATAAAACAAAAGGTAGAATTATAAAAAGAAAATAAAAAATGAAAGTTCAAGCATCAGTAAAAAGAAGATGTAAAAAATGTAAGATTGTAAGAAGAAAAGGGCGAATTTATGTAATTTGTGAAAATCCTAAACATAAGCAAAGACAAGGATAAACTATGGTTAGAATTGCAGGAATAGAAATTCCAAATGAAAAAAGAATTTTGTTTGCTTTGCCAAAAATATATGGTATTGGTAGATCTTTGGCTAAGAAAATATGCGAAACTTTGAATATTGATCCTATGAAAAAAACAAAAGAATTAACTATGGAAGAAATTAGTAAAATTGAAAAATATATTGATGAAAATTTAAAAGTAGAAGGCGATTTAAGAAGAGAAATTCAAGCAAATATTAGAAGGTTAATAGATATTCAATGTTATAGAGGGTTAAGACATTTAAGAAAATTACCGGTTTGGGGACAAAGAACAAGAACTAATGCAAGAACAAGAAAAGGACCCAGAAAAACGGTCGGTTCTGGTAAAAGAAAAGTATCTAAAAAATAAAAAATGGGTAGAACAAGAACAAAAGTCATCCAAGGTGAAGAAATTCCTAAAACCACCACAACTAAGGTTAAAAAGAGCAAAAAGAAAAAAAAGATTGATGTTGGTATTATCCATATAAATTCTCACTTTAACAATACTTTAATGTGTTTTACGGATGCTAATGGAAATGTTTTATGTTGGAGTTCTGCTGGAAGTTGTGGATTTAAAAACACCAAAGAGGCTACGCCTTATGCTGGCGCTAAAACCGCAGAAGTTTTATTGGAAAAAATTAAAGCGAATTTCGAAGTAGGAGAAGTAAAAGTAATTGTTAAAGGAATTGGTCCTGGAAGAGAATCTGCTTTAAGAGTTTTATTTAATTCGGATCTTAATATTACTGAAATTGAGGATGGGACTCCTGTACCTTTTGGTGGTCCTACTCCTCCAAAACCAAGAAGAGTATAATGCTTATAGAGAAAAAATGCAAAATTTGTAGAAGCTTGGGACAAAAGATACTGTGGAATAATAGATGCGCTTCTAATAAGTGTGCGCTTTCAAGAAGAAGAACTAGACCGGGTATGCATGGAGCTAAGCCTAGAGTTTTATCTGATTACGGAAGAAGTTTAATTGAGAAGCAAAAAATAAAATTTTATTATCTATTAAAAGAAAAGCAATTGAAAAGATTAGTTGAAAAAGCTGAAAAAATGAATGAACCTGCTCCACAAGCTTTGATTAAATTACTCGAAAGCAAACTTGATAATGTTATCTGGCGTTTAGGTTATACAGATTCAAAATTGCATGCTAAACAGTTAGTAAGTCATGGTCATTTTTTGGTTAATGGTAAAAGAGTAAAATCTTCTTTCATTTTCTTATCCCCTGGAGATGTTATTGAAATTAGACCACAAAGCAAAGATATTGAACCCTTTAAAAATTTACATAAAAAATTCAAAATTTATACACCACCGCCTTGGCTAAGGATAGATATTAACACATTAAAAGGAGAATTTTTAAGATACCCTGAACTAGAAGAATTAAATTTGCCTTTTAATGTACCTTTAGCTTTACAATTTTATTCTAAGTAGTCGGAATTAAAATCTTAGCACCATGATCAAAGAATTAGTTTTACCAGAAAAACCAAAACTAGTTTTTTCAGAAAAGAATAAAGCTACTTTTGAGATAGCTCCTTTATATCCTGGTTATGGGATTACTATAGGTAATGCCTTAAGAAGAGTTTTATTATCTTCAATCAAAGGATCAGCTATTACTATTGTTCATATTGAAAATGTTTTACATGAATTTTCGACTATTCCTGGAGTTTTAGAAGATGTTTTGGATATTTTATTAGCCCTTAAAAAAGTTAGAGTTAAATATGAAGGAGAAGAGCCAATTGAATTGGAATTATACAAAAAAGGCGAAGGTCCGATTTATGCTGGAGATATTAAATGTCCAGCTGGAGCAGAAGTTGTAAACCCTGATTTAAAAATTGCTACCATTACTTCTAATGATACTGAAGTAAAAATGACTTTAATTGTAGAAAGAGGGTATGGATTTTCTTCTGCAGAAGAAAGGGAGAAAGATAGAGTTGAACCAGGAACAATTGTTTTAGATGCGATATTTTCTCCAATAGTTAATGTAAATTATGAAGTTGAAAATATTGTATATAAGGAAAGAGCTGATTATAATTTACTACGTATAACTATCGAGACTGATGGTACTATTACACCAGAAAAGGCCTTAAAAGAAGCAAGCGAAATATTAATTAAGCATTTTGAAATCATAAATGAGGCATTTAGTGAAAGTTAAAAAATTTCATAGAAAAAAAGACCAGAGAGAGGCTTTGTTTAAGATTTTGGCGCATAATTTGATAATGAAAGAACAAATTAAGACTACCACAGAAAGAGCAAAATATTTAAGAAGAATTGTTGAAAAATTAATTACTACTGCTAAAAAACAAAATTTAGCTGCTTTAAGAAGATTATTAAGTAAATTACCTAAAAAATCTGCGTATAAGTTATTTTATGAAATAGCTCCTAGATACAAAGATCGAAATGGTGGTTATACGAGAATAATTAAATTGCCTCTCAAAAGAAAAGGCGATAATGCCGAATTAAGCATTATAGAATTTGTTTAAAAATGTTAGTAATTAGATTTCAACCTGTAGGTAAAAAGCATCAAAAAATTTTTAGGGTTGTCCTTCAAGAAAAAAGAAGTAAATTACAAGGAAAGTATATTGCAAAATTAGGATGGTGGGATCCGCGAAGAAAAATAGGAGAATTTGATAAAGAAAGAATTGAATTTTATATAAAAAATGGTGCGCAGGTTTCTGATTCTGTTTGGAATTTATTAATTAAAAAAGGGGTTATTAAAGGTAAAAAGAGACCTATTGCTATTTCTAAGAAAAAGAAAGAAAATGTGGAGACTGCCTAAAATTGTAAAACTAAAAAATAATTTGAAAGTAATTTTATATTCTTCAGATGAATTTATAACAGCTTCTATCCTAGCCTTGGTTAAAACTGGAACTGATTACGAAACTAAAAACTTAAATGGTATTTCACATTTTGTTGAACATTTATTTTTTAAAGGCAGCGAAAATTTCCCATCTTCTAAAGTTTTAGGTCTAGAACTTGATAAAATAGGAGCAAGTTATAATGCTTTTACTTCATATGAATATACAGGATATTACATCAAAACCCTACCAGAATATTTTGAAAGAGCAGTTTATTTAATATCAGATATTTTATGTAATCCTCTTTTCCCAGAAGAAGAAATTGAAAAAGAAAGAAATGTAATTTTAGAAGAAATTAATTATCATATTGATACTCCTACTTCTTATATTTTTGATGAAGTCCTTAAGATTACATTTGGAGATCAACCAGCTGGATGGTCAATTTTAGGAACCTCTAAAAATTTACGTGCTATTAAAAGAGGACATATTTTAAAATATTTCAAAACCCATTATACTGTTAATAATACTTACTTAGTTTTAGTTGGTAATTTTAACCAAAATAGAATTTTGAAAATTTTAAATAAATTTTTCGAAAAATACTCTAATAACAAAGCTCCCCAAAAAGCTATTTTTGATAGTAAAAAATCACCTAAATTAAAAGGGAAAATTTATACCCGTAAAGACTTAAAACAAGCACATATTTTGATTTTGTTTAAAACTGATGGATTGAAAGATTTAAAAGATAGAAGATTTGCCTTAGGCGTTTTAACAAGCTTGCTTGGTTATGGCTTAAGTTCAAGGTTGTTTAGAATTTTACGAGAAGAACTTGGAATTACTTATTACATAAAAGTAGATACAGATTTTTATACAGATAGAGGCTATTTCTTTATCCAAACAGGATGTAATTTAGAAAAAATTGAAAATACCCTTAAAAGAATTTTAGAAGAATTTCAAAAAATTAAAAGAGAAAGAATTTCAGATGAAGAAATCGAAAAATCAAAAGCTATTTTAGAAAGTTCTCTTCTTTCCACAGCAGAATCTTCTTTAAATTTAGCTTATTTTTATGGTATAGATTATCTTATTTTCAACAAATTTTTATCACCTAACGATTATCTTCTAAAAATCAAAAAGGTAAAAGAAGGGGAACTAAAGCGAGAACTTAATAAATTAATCACCTACGATAATTTAAAATTTGGAATTTTAATTCCAGACGAATATAAAAATCTTAAGATAGCTAAAATCTTCAAAAAAACTTTATAATTAGTTAATGGTTTTAAAAGAAGAATTTAAAAGAAGTTTAATTTTTTGGAGCATTCCAATTGTTGCTCTTTTGTGTTGGTTTTTAAAAGATGTTCTTTTTATAATTTTAATCTCTATTTTTTTAGGCTTAGCCGTGCAACAATGGGCTATTTATATCAAACTTAAATTTAAAATTCCATTTTATTTAAATATTGCTTTAATTTATTTAACTTTTGCTTTGCTTTTTGTCGTAATTTTGTATATTTTAGCGCCAGCAATTGTCTTAGAACTTAAAAATATTTTACCCAACATCCAAGATTATATAGAAAATTTAGGCTTGAAAGGAATTTCTAATTACTTAACTAATTTCTTAAAAACACCTGCTCCTGAATTTTTTATAAATACTTCTAAATATTTAATTAATATGATTGGAGGTTTATTTAATTTAATTTTAATTTTGGTAATGTCTTTTTACGTGGCTACACAGGTTAATCTAATTCCAGAATTTTTAGATCGTATTTTTAAAGAAAATAGCAAAAGATATTTCAATCTTATTGAAAAAATTAAAAAAGGATTAGCTGCGTGGTTAGCAAGTCAATTATTTCTGATGATTTCTGTAGGGCTTGCCTCATTTTTATTAATGTTTTTCTTAAAGCTTCCTTATGCTGGAATTATTGGTTTAATTGCAGGTTTTACAGAAATTATCCCAATTATAGGACCAATTTTAGGTGCAACAGCAGCTATTATTTTGACATTAGCGCATGATCCTAATAAAATAATATTTGTCCTAATAGGATTTGTATTAATCCAACAGCTAGAGAATAATTTATTGGTTCCTCTTGTAGCTAGAGCTGCTCTAAAAATTAAACCTTTTATAACTTTGGTGGGTATCTTAATAGGAGGTAAAATTGGTGGAATTTTAGGCATTTTTTCTGTTTTGCCACTATTAGTTATTTTTTATGAAATTTATGAAGAATTTTTTAAAATTAAATAATGATGCTAAAAGATTTCAAAACCGCATACGGCAAAAATTTGACAAAAAAATTATTAATCAAAGAACTCAAAGATTTTATTTTGGCTGATAAAAGATATAAATACAGAATCTTGGTAGGTACAGATTCAGAAATTCAGGAAAATGGAGTAGAATTTATTTCTGTAATTGTTGTTCATAGAGTTGGATATGGTGCTAGATATTTTTGGAAAAAGATTAACATAAAAAGAAAAATGGATTTATTTACGAGGTTATGGGAAGAGGCAAATTTAAGTTTAGAAATAAGTAAGGAAATTTTAGAAGAATTAATTAAAGAGAGATTGGAATTTGATTTTGAACTACATCTAGATTTAAGTACAACGGGTAAAAGCAAAAGTGTTGTTAAAGAAATAATTAATTTAGTTAAGGGCTATGGATTTGAGGTTAAAATTAAACCTGAAGCTTATGCTGCAAGTAAAATTGCTGATCATTTATTGTAAGTCGTTATTTAGTTAAGAATTTAAAGAACTGCTTGATCCGAGAATTAATTCATTAAAAGCTAACAAAAAAATTAGATTGATAAGTACAGAAGGTAAGCAAATAGGTATTTTAACCTTAAAAGAAGCTATGGAAATTGCTGAAAAAAATAATACTGGGTTAATTTTAATTTCAGATAAGGTTGATCCACCAGTAGTTAAACTTGGTGATTATCAAAAATACCTTTATCAATTAAAAAGAAAACAGAAAAAAGAAGGTGGTGCTGAATTAAAAGAAATTAGAATAAGCTTTCAAGAAGCAGAAGGTGATCTAAAAAGAAAAGCTAAGCAAATTGAAGAATTTTTACAAGAGGGTCATCAAGTTAGAATAAGAATGATTTTAAAAGGTCGACAATTATTGCATGTAGATTTAGCAGAAGAAAAAATCAAAAAATTTTTGGAAATGATAGAAATTCCAATTAAATTAACAAGCGAAATTAAAAAACAAGGAAATAATTTGATAGTTAATATTTCCAAAAAATGACACCAGGTAAATTAAGAAAATCTGTTTTAAAAAGATTTAAAATAACGAAAAATAAAAAAGCTTTGAGGCGTATTAGCGGTATTAACCATTTTTTGAGTAAAAAACATAGAGACTTAGTGAGAGAAAAAAGAAGATTAACTGATAGTAATTTAGAATTAATTGAAGATTATTTAAATTATTAATAAAAAATGCTAAAAATAAAAATTGCCATTTCAGGAGCTTCAGACACGACTTTTTGCGCCTCAAATGTTAATGAATTGGCTTATGAAATAGGTAAAGAATTAGCTTTAAGAAATATTATCACTGTAACAGGAGCAACAACAGGAGCTCCTTTTTGGGCTGCTAAAGGAGCTTATGAAAATAATGGATATGTAGTTGGTTTTTCCCCTGCAATTAATAAAGAGGAGCATATAAAAGTTTATGAATTACCTATAGATTATCATCATCTTATTTTTTATACTGGTTTAGGGCATTCAGGAAGAAATTTAATTCTTGTAAGATCTGGAGATGCTGTAATTTTTATTTGTGGTCGAACAGGGACCTTAAACGAATTTGTTATAGCTTATGAAGAAAAGAAACCTATGGGAATTTTAGTTGGTTCAGGAGGAGAAGAAAAACATATGAAAAAAATAATAGAAGAGGCTAGAAAAGAACATAATAAAATTGTATGGGAATCAGATCCTAAAATTTTAATTGAAAAATTGTTAAAATTTATTGAATAAAATGGATTATTTAGAAATAATTTACCGATTATTTTTAGGTAGTGCTTTAGGGGCTTTGATAGGAGTTGAAAGGAGCTTTTTTAAAAAACAAGCAGGGCTTCGTACTTTTGCTTTAGTTGGTTTAGGAGCCACTCTTTTTTCTTTAATAGCGGCAAAATTTTCACCTGATTCTACTACTAGAATTTTAGCTAATATTGTTTTAGGAATAGGATTTTTAGGTGCTGGGATTATTTTTTATCACGAAGAAAAAGTAGTTGGTGCAACAACAGCAGCTGCATTATGGACAACAGCAGCTATTGGAGCTAGCGTAGGGCAAGGATTTTATTTAGAAGCTTTTGTAACAACTGTCCTAGTACTTTTAATTTTATCTGGTTTACCAATTATTGAAGAAAAAATACAGCAGCATGATTAACCTATTAATAAGCATTTTTTTAATTACAAGTACTATTATTGGTTTAGGGGTTTTTGTTTTACCTTATACTTTAGCTCATTCAGGAATTTATTTTTGGCTTTGGTTTTTAATTATTCCTATTTTAATTTTTTATGTTCATTTAGCTTACAGTGAAATAATTTTTCAAATTGAGGAAAAACATAATCTACCTGGGCTTAGTGAAAAAATTTTAGGTAAAAACTGGAAAAATATTGTTTGGCTAATAGATTTTTTAGGAAATTTATTTGTTTTTGCAAGTTATTATTTAGCTTTGGCTAAATTTACTAACTTGATTTTCCCTTTTAATAATGAATTATTAATTAGATTATTTTATGCATTTTTAGTAATCATTATAATTTTATTTTCTGTAAATCCTTTTTCAAAAACTGAAAGCATATTAGCATT
>Ga0078972_1004907_pt1 | contig 35186 bp, 30 predicted proteins | sample YelNatPaOPGAMG01_FD_67568 | JGI IMG/M metagenome (GOLD analysis project Ga0078972, IMG submission 67568) | Hot spring thermophilic microbial communities from Obsidian Pool, Yellowstone National Park, USA - OP-RAMG-01 (SPADES assembly) (version 2) | ecosystem: Environmental > Aquatic > Thermal...
CAGACTGAGTGATTGTTCGATTGTGTTGTTCTGCAAGGATTCAGTCCCCCATGCGAACGCCACTGTCCACCGTGGGCGACGAAGTCGCCCTTTTCAGCGCGGCGCGGCACAGCAGTATTCCTGCACCCAGCGCAGTTGTTACGCCTCGCAGATTTGGTTCCGGCTGCGCCGCGCTGAGGGTTATTCAGGCCAAGGGCTAATCCAATCGCTTGACCCTGATGTTTCGGTATCGGACAACGCTCTTTGGATCGTGAGCCTGGAGAGCGAACGTGCCCTCGTCGATCTTACGCGTGAAATCCTTGCCCGGCTGAGCTCCGGGCGGTTCGTTGTACTGGAGAACGGTTTTCCCGTCAACTTTCACGGTCACACTGTTGCCCTGGACTATGATTTCCTGTGTCCACCACTGATTGTCCTTGCAGGCGGCGAACCCGACGTTCACCAGCCCGTAAAGACTGCCGGTCTTGATCCAGTCGCTGTGACTGACGTTGACCTGCGATTCGAACCCATACTTGGGCCAGCCAGATTCCTGGTATCTTGTGTGAAAGTAAATGCCACCATTTGACCCGGGCTCGGTCATCACCTCGACCTTCAAATGAAAATTCTTAAACGGCTTGCCGTCCCCTTCGTAAAAGAGGTGACACCGTTCCCCCCGGGCAACAAGCGCGCCATCTTCAATCTTCCATGTGCTTGTGTTTTCCCTGGCCATTTTCCAGCCGTTGAAGGTCTTGCCGTCAAACAGGCTGACGAAACCTTCCTCGGCCTCAGCCGCGGCCATTCGCAACGTACCTGACAACGCAAAAACAAAAGCCATCAATAGAATCTTTTTCATGCCGACAGGCTAGGACAATTCTCCCTCCACGCCAAGCGCGAAAAATTCATCGAAGGTCAACGCGCATAGGATTTGGCTGGCAATGGCGGGGAGGGTAATGTTCCAGTTCCGCGCCAAGGGCGTCGCGGCACGGCGCACTCATTCTGGACTGCGCGGGTTTTGCAGGGCACAATGCGCCTGCGAAAAGGAAGCCCTGACATGAACAAGAAACCCGTCCGAATCGCAGTAACAGGTGCAGCAGGCCAGTTGGGTTATGCGCTTGTGTTTCGCATTGCCGCTGGCGATGTCTTCGGTCCCGACCAGCCCGTCGTTTTGCAGCTTATCGAGATCGAACAGGCCATGCCTTCACTGGCAGGAGTCACGATGGAACTCGAGGACTGCGCGTTCCCGCTGTTGAAAGGTGTGATCGCAACTTCCGATCTTGCGAGGGGCTTTGCGGGGGTCGATTGGGCGTTGTTGGTTGGCAGTGTTCCCCGAAAAGCCGGCATGGAACGCAAAGATTTGCTGGGGATCAACGGAAGAATCTTTGTCAGCCAGGGCCGCGCCATTCAACAGCACGCGTCCGCCAACGTGCGAGTTCTTGTCGTTGGCAACCCGTGCAACACAAATTGTCTGATTTGCATGACCAATGCGCCGGACATTCCACGGGACAGGTTCTTTGCGATGACCCGCCTTGACGAGAACCGCGCGAAGGCGTTGCTTGCCCGGAAAGCAGGCGTGGAAATCACCTCGGTAACAAACGTCACGATATGGGGCAATCACTCGGCGACGCAGTATCCCGATTTTGTCAACGCGCGCATTAGTGGAAAACCGGTGATCGACGTGATAAACGATCGCGCATGGCTCGAGCGCGAGTTTATCAGCTCCGTGCAGCAGCGTGGCGCGGAGATCATCAGGGCGCGCGGCAGTTCAAGCGCCGCCAGCGCTGCAAATGCCGTGATTGACAGCGTCAGGTCTCTTGTTTTCCCAACCGAACCCGGCGACTGGCACAGCGTCGCGGTGTGTTCCGATGGCAGTTACGGCATCGAGCCCGGACTGATTTGCTCGTTCCCGGTGAGACACGATGGTGTGCGTTGGCAAATTGTCAAAGGCTTGGAGATCGATGAGTTCAGCCGGGGCAAGATCGATGCTTCAGTGGCCGAACTGAAGGCCGAGCGCGCCGTGGTAACTGACCTTCTCGGGGTTGAAACCAAATAGTCGGTCGCAGAATTGCTGCTCTATTATGAAACGTCGAGAATTCCTTGGGATTGCCGGAGTAACAAGTTGCGGTTTGGTCTTTGGCGCGTCTGCCGCGTGTGTTGGGGCGGATCGGGGAAAACGCGGTGTAACACCGACGCTTGGAGTGGAGGATTTGCCGACCGGCAATGCCCCGCCGCCGGTGCAGTTCCCGCATTTCCCCAGCCGTTTGCACGCGTTGGTTTGGAGAAACTGGCAGCTTGTGCCTGTGGAACGAATCGCTGCCGTCGTTGGCGCGACTCCTGCGCAGATCAGGGCGGTTGGCGCAGCCATGGGCCTCGGATCACAACCGCGGATCACAAAAGATCGCATGAAAAGGTCCGCGCTCACAGTGATCCGGCGAAACTGGCATTTGCTGCCATACGCGCAGCTTCTGGAACTGCTCGGCTGGTCGGCAGACGAACTCGCTTTTGCTCTCCGGGAAGACGATTTTCTGTTCATCAAGCTCGGCAGCTTGAAGCCGAAATGTGACCGGATTACATGGGAGGAACCTACGGAAGCCACGCGCGCTCTGGAACGGCAAGTCGCCGAGATTGTCAGGCGCGAGTTTGGCCGATTGGACGTCGCGCATGGCGAGGAGTTGTTCGGTTTTGTTGCAAGACTGTCGGCGGGGGTTCCGGCGGCCAAACCATCGTCGGCAGGAGGAGACTTGCGGTTCTGTTACTCGTATTTTGCGTTGTATGGCGATCCATTGCTGGATCGTGAAGCGGATCCTTTCCCGGAAGGTTACCTTGCGCGGCTTGCTGCTGCGGGTGTTACCGGGGTTTGGCTTCAAGGGGTGCTTTACAAAATGGCCGCTTTTCCGTGGCAGCCGGCTCTGAGTGACGGAAACAAGGAACGGTTGCAAAACCTGCGCCGGCTTGTGTCGCGGGCGAATCGGCATGGCGTCAAAGTGTTTCTTTATCTCAACGAACCGCGTGCGATGCCTTTGCGTTTCTTTGAAGACCATCCGACGCTCAAAGGGGTCGTCGAGGGCGATTACGCGGTTCTTTGCACCAGCGTGCCCGAAGTCCAGGAGTACATGGTGCGGGCGGTATCCACCATTTGCGAAGAAGTGCCCGAGTTGGGCGGTTTCTTCACAATCACAGCGTCTGAAAACCTGACAAACTGCTGGTCGCATCATCACGGTGAAGGCTGTCCGCGATGCAGTCGGCGTGCACCTGCGGAAGTCATTGCCGAGGTCAACGGGCTTGTAGCTCGTGGGATTCGGCGGTCCGGTTCGAAAGCGCGGTTAATTGCATGGGACTGGGGCTGGAACGATTCATGGGCGGACGAGATCATTCGGCTTTTGCCCCCGGAGGCCAGCCTGATGAGCGTGAGCGAATGGAGTCTGCCAATTGAACGAGGCGGTGTGAAAGGCGATGTTGGCGAGTACAGCATTTCGTCGATCGGCCCGGGGCCGCGTGCAAGGCGGCATTGGGAGATTGCACGGAAGCGCGGGTTGCGCGCAATCGCCAAAATCCAGGCCGGCAACACATGGGAATTATCGGCAGTACCTTATATTCCGGCGCTTGAAAACGTTGCGACTCACGCTGCCAATCTGCGCCAGGTTGGCGTGGATGGCCTGATGCTCGGATGGACATTGGGCGGATACCCGTCGCCGAACATCGAGGTCGTTGCAGAGTGCATGGCCGGAAAACAGCCTCAGGATGCCATGCGCACCGTCGCCGAACGCCGGGTCGGCAAACACCTCGCGCCCTCCCTTGTCGAAGCGTGGACAGCATTCAGCAAAGCGTTTTCTGAGTTCCCGTTCGACACCGCCGTTCTATACAACGGCCCTCAGCAGCTCGGCCCGGCAAACCTCTTGTGGGCGCAGCCGACCCGTTATCGCTCGACCATGACAGGTTTTCCTTACGACGATCTGGACGGATGGCGCGGACGCTATCCGGCTGAGGTTTTTGCAAATCAGTTCGACAAAGTGGCAGACGGATTCAACAGCGCAATTGCCCGATTGCGCGAAAAAGCCGCAAAAACAAACGCGGCGCGCGCCCAAATGCACGCGCTCGAAGACGAGTTGCGCGTGGCCGAAGCCGCGGCAATACATTTCAAAAGCGTCGCCAACCAGGCCCGGTTTGTAATGGCGCGCCGTGCCCTTGCTCAGGCAACCGACCCGGCTGAAACGCGCCGACTCATTGACGCAATCGAAGGCCTCTTGACGAGCGAACAAACGCTGGCGCGCCGTCTCTGCGCACTGCAGCGGCAAGATTCGAGGATCGGCTTTGAAGCCGCCAACCAGTACTTCTATGTGCCGCTGGACCTTGTCGAAAAAGTCTTGAACTGCCGCGATCTTCTTGAACGCTGGCTGCCTGAAGAACGCCGTCGCCGAGGCGTTTGACCAACCACACTGCATGCCAGATCGGTCTGAAACGAAGCCTTGCTATCCGGAAAATCTTATCGGCTGGCCGACCAAGGAAATCCTCAGCGCTGCGCAGATCTTCCAAAAACCAATAGTGTAGCGGTATCCCATTGCGATTTCCGGCGCAAATGGTCTGGCGCCATTGTCTCACCCGGTTCTTGATTGGTTTATCGGTATGGGGGCATATTTGCTTTGAGACAGATGTGGAAATTTCTGGCTAATGTCTGGGGGCTGGCGCGGCCTTACCGGGCACGTCTGGTATTGGGAGTGGCGGCAGGCGTGCTTGCGGGGCTAATCGAGCCTCTCATGATAGCGACCGTAACCTTCGTTTACGGACTGGTTTTCCCTTCCGCAAACGCCGGGTCGGTCGCCAACCAGCTTGCATGGGCACCCGGATGGCTCAAGGACTGGTTGGTTTCTGCAGAACAGGCATTGGCAGCCGGATTGCGAGGAAACGCGTGGGCCGTGGCTGCTTTGCTGGCAACAATTCCCACCGTAATGTTCTTGCGCGGGTTGTTTGGATACTTGAACGCCTATTTCCTCCAATGGACCGCGGTCCGGGCGATCGCCGACCTGCGCGTAAAACTGTTTGCCCATCTGTTGAATCTATCCAGCAGTTTCTTTGACCGGGCAACCAGCGGCGAATTGATCTCGAGGGTCATGAACGACACCGCAGCGCTGCAACATGTCATTGGCAACATAACGGGCGTGATCGTCAAAGACCCTGTAACGCTGGCGAGTTTGCTGGCTTACCTCCTCTGGCAACAGCCGAAAATAACCTTGATTTCGATGGTGGTTTTGCCCGTGTGCATGGTGCCGGTCGCAATTTTCAGCCGAAAAATCCGTCGTTCAAGCCGCGCCGCTCAAACGCATGTTGCCGAACTCAGCGGTCTCATGGGCGAAGCGTTTGCCGGAAACCGAATCGTCAAGGCATACAACCTCGAACCCAGACTCATAGACCAGTTCAGGACAACTGCGCGGAAATTTGTCACACAGTACATGCGCATCGTGAGGTCGGGCGAAATTCCAGGCCCGCTGCTCGAGTTCGTGGGCGCAATCAGCGTCGCACTGGTGTTGTTGTGGCTCGCGTTTGGGCATTCTCCGCGACCCAATTCGTCCGATTTCCTTGCTGTGGTGCTTGCCATCTTTTCGATGTACCGCCCCCTGAAAAACCTCACCAGGCTTCACAATCAGCTCGAACAAGCAAGAGCTTCCAGCCAGCGCGTGTTCGAGCTTCTGGCCATGCAAAGCACGTTGGCGGAGCCGTCTCAGCCCGTTCCCCTCAAGGCAGCAGGCGCCGAGATCGAGTTCGACCACGTCGAGTTTGCTTACAATGAAAAGCCCGTCCTGAAAGACATTACCCTTCGAATTGTTCCCGGCCAGTTGGTCGCAGTCGTGGGCGCAAGCGGGTCGGGCAAAACATCACTCGCAAACCTCCTCATGCGTTTTTACGATCCGCAACGCGGAGCGGTCCGGATCGGCGGAGTTGATCTGCGCAACGTGACCATGCGTGATCTGCGAAGCCAAATCGCAGTCGTCACACAGGAAGCCGTGCTCTTCAACGACACAATCCGCCGCAACATCGCTTTGGGCAGGCCGGGCGCCACCGATGAAGAAATCGAGGCCGCAGCACGCCATGCGCATGCGCACGATTTCATAATGGCCAAACCCGGCGGATACGAGGCCGTCGTCGGCCAGGCCGGTGTTACGCTTTCGGGCGGTGAAAGGCAAAGAATCGCTATTGCCCGCGCGGTTCTCAAAAACGCGCCAATATTGATACTCGACGAGGCAACAAGCGCCCTCGACTCCGAAAGCGAACGGGCCGTCCAAGCCGCGCTTGACGATCTGATGCAGGGACGCACCACAATCTGCATCGCTCACCGGCTCTCAACCATCCACAAGGCGGACATGATTGTTGTCCTCCACGAAGGGAGAATAGTTGAGACCGGCACGCATCAACAACTGCTGGCACAAGGCGGTACCTACAAGAAACTCCACGACCTCCAGATGCCTTCCGGGAAATAGCTGCGATGCCGCGGTTCTCCTGTACCGGACATGCCTCAGCGCGGCGCAGCCGCAACCAAACGCTCGAGGCGTAACCATCGCGCTGGTTCCAAGAATACCGCTGTGTCGCGCCGCGCCGAAAGGGGCGACCTCGTCGCCCACGGTGGACAGTGGCGTTCGCATGGGGGACTGAATCCTTGCAGAACAACACAATCGAACAATCACTCAGTCTGCAATCGATGGTCAAATTCTGTCACGTCGCGGCGCGAAACCGGCGAAAGGATTGCTGTGATAGATCAGGCCTTGAGCCCTTGGATTGAGTAAGGTGATGTGGGGGTGACCGTTTCGTGGGGTGCTGCCCCACGCTGGTATGGGTCGCGCCTTTGGCGCTTGGGTCAGTGAGAAGGCCACAGTTGAGATTGCAAAGCAAGGCGCCGTTAAATTTGTGATCGCATGCATGGCGCCCATTGCGTTTGATACGGCAACTGTGGCTGGCGTAAGGGGAGGGCCAACGGCCCGTTCCATACCAGCCTGGGGCAACGCCCCAGGTAAAGCGCCCTCATCGAGTCAGATTAAGGGCTGAAAGCCCGTGCCATGGCAAGCAGAAGCGGAGCATGGCGCCACCGCAACCGAACAATCGCCAATCTGCGATTTCAGCGGAGGTTCTCCAATATCATACTCCAAAGGCCGCGCTGTTCTGACCGCACTGCTCGCTGCCAGAGAAAGATACTGACAAATTGAGCAAACTCGCAGCCTGAAAATCTTCGCAAATATGATCGATTTGTCAGTATGAGTATGCAGCGCGGCGCAGCCGGAACCAAGTGATCGCGGCGAAATAAGAGTGTTTTTTCACTCTGGGTTGACGAGCGGCGTTCCCGGTGCAAATTCAGGCGATGAAATCATTAATCGCCAAATTTGTAATCACGATCATGAGCATCGCAACGTCAGCCGCAGCAGGTTCAATCTACGATATCCCGCTCAAAGACATTGACGGCAAGCAAACCTCGCTTGGTAATTACCGGGGTAAGGTTGTGCTTGTGGTCAACGTAGCTTCACAGTGCGGGTACACCAGGCAATACAAGCCATTGGAGTCATTGTATCGCAAATACAAAGACCAGGGTTTGGTTGTCGTCGGCATTCCCAGCAACGATTTCGGCGGCCAGGAACCCGGTTCGCATGAAGAAATCAAGCGGTTCTGTTCTTCCAAGTTCGACGTGACATTCCCCATGATGGCAAAGGTTGGAGTCCGCTCCGGACCGGATCAGCATCCACTCTACGCGGCTTTGACCGCGAAAGATGCCCCGTTCCCGGGCGAGGTGAAATGGAATTTCACGAAGTTCCTGATCGACCGCAAAGGAAAGGTGGTTGCGAGGTTCGAACCCGGCGATGAACCTGATTCGCCAAATGTGATTAAAGCCATTGAAGCTGCTCTTGCGGCCAAGTGAATTGAATTTCAGCACATGCTGCCTGCAGTACGGCCTTGGGATATCCGCGCAGCAATCGCAAATCAGCGGATCGATCGAGACTTTCCGCTCCCCCAGACTGCTCTACCGCTGATCCCAATTCCGCCTGCCCCTTGCCCGGAAACTTTAACGCCTCACCAGACCACGACACCCAAAACTTCAATCCGGTGATGTTTCCGCGCTGTCACTTGATGATTTCCACCTGGATATCCCGCAGTTCGCTGACACCCAGTTCGATCAACGACGCATTTGCGTAAAGTGCCAAATCGATCTTGGACGATGGAGTATCTGCGAGAGCGCGTTGGCGTTCAATCTCGTGAATTGAGAGCACATCGAGCGCCACCGGATCTTTGCTGAAACGGAGCTGGCAAAGCGGCCTTGCGTAGTGTAGGAGCGCGCGTTCCTCGCCGTAATACTGCGCGACAAGCGCGTCCGTAATGTTGAGAACCAGCTTGTCGCCCACCTCTGGCAGAGCGCAGATATCGGGCACGGCCATCTGAAGCTGGCCCGGCGCGTTGATGAACCGAATGGTGTTGTCCACGCTGCCAAAGGCAAGACTGAACAAATGGCCCGAAACACCAGCGTGGTTGTGGTTGAGCAGCGGAGCGATGCTTATCAGTTTCGTGATTTCGCGCGTAAGCAGCTTGGAAACAAACGATTTTCGACCAATCCCGGGCCGTTGTCCGCCGAATTCGTGGTCGCCCCACACAAGTTGTCCGACCACCACGCTGTCGTAAAAATGTTCGCTGTCGTATCCCGCATCCGCGCTGCCTGCTACGCGGACACCGTACTTTTCGGCCAATTCGACAAATCCCGCAGCTTTGAGATTCGAGTAATGTTTATCCCAAATGATGATCTGTTTTGGCGGAAACCCCGCGTCAATCATCGATCCGACAGCCGCCTCGACCACGGCAGGTCGCGTCCCGCTGAGCGGGCCCGGCGCGGAGAGGACCTTGATTCCGACCACGTCCTGCGTGGAAACAACCGCACGCCATGACTCGGCGACCGAGGCTTTGCCAGTCAAATTTGTCAGCCCCCGATCGAACATTTGCCGGACGACATCAAGGCGGGGCACGAAAGCGTTGACTGCACCTTGGTCTTCAACTATCACAACACGGGCTTTTGAACGGCCAACTTCTATTGGCCCTGCGCCGGGCTGCGCCGAAGATGAGTCCGCCGCCCGGGCAAAAAACAACAATGTGAGCAGCACCGACGCCAAAACAGTCGCAGCTCCAACAAAAAGTGACTTCCGAGCGGGGATTGCGGGCCCCGTCCAAATCATGGGGAACGACACACCAACTCCGATCGGGCCGTCTGTGGACCAGGTCGGCGAAGGCGGTCGGACTTTTATGCAATTATCACTCGGGTGTTTGCGCACGGGAATTCCGCGTTCCGGGGTTTCTTGACTCGCCGGGCCATCAATGATACCAAAGCCTGTCATGGCGGCCAATAAAAACTATGAAGGCCAGTTGGTTCCACCCTCGCTGGTGAGGGATGTGGAAGAGCCGCTCGATACGCGATTCCGCAGAGCAATCGCCAGATTTTCGTTGGTGAATTGCTCGTTGGCGTTAATCGTGGCGCTGGCAACGCTCATCGTCGGTTGCAGCCCGCCCGGGCGGCGCGAACTGATCGAGGGCAAACGCCTCATCGAGCAAGGCCGGCCTCGAGAAGCGGTTGAACCACTCAAGCGCGCCATGTCGCTTTTCGGCACAAACACGCCGGCTGCGGCACGGGCATGGAACTGGCTTGGACTGGCTTATCACCATGCAGGTCAGGCAAATGATGCGTTGCAAGCGTACCAAAACGCGATCAAATGCGACTTCAACCTTTTCTCTGCAAGGTACAATCTCGGCTGTCTTTTGCTCGAACACACAAATCTTGCCGGAGCGATCAATGAGTTCGTTACTTACACAAGCCACAGGCCGAATGATCCTTCGGGCTGGCTGCAGCTCGGCACAGCACAGTTTCGCGCCCGGCTTTACGAACAGGCAGAAAAAAGTCTGCAGCGGGTGATCGACCTGAACGCTCCGGCAGCGGACTGTGCCGAGGCGATGAATCTGATCGGCATGTGCATGGCGGCCAAGCGGCGTCCGCAAGACGCGCTGCGCGCATTCGAGGCCGCGCTCAATTTCCAATCTGCGTACGCACCGGCTCTCCTCAATCATGCAATCGTTGCCCAAACGCAGCTCGGAAATACCATGCTTGCAATCCAGAAGTATCGCGATTATCTCAACGCGATCGGCGGGCCAACCAATAACCCCTCGGTGGCGGCCCTCGTGGTCCAGCTCGAGGCATCGGTGCAACCCCGTTCCGCAGCTACCAACCATTTGTCCCCGCCCACTCTCACAAACCGGATCGTTTATGCCGCCCCGCAGCCAACGAACGGCGATGCCGCTCTCAAACCTTTATCGCTTCCCACAACACAGACGGTCGCGACAGTTCAACCGAGCAAACCTGCTCCCGTTAAAACCAACATTGTCGCCGAACAGCCAGCGGTTGGTGAACCCCAGAAGCCAGCTTCAAAGCCAATACCAGATCGCTCAAACGCAGTCGCCGTAGCAGTTGTTGATCAACCCAAAGCCCCCCAACCCGCTCCTCCGCCACAGACCGACACCAAAACCGATGCCACCGTCCCCGAACAGAAGACTGAGAAGGCAGCCGCGCCTGTTGAACTTGTGAAATTGGAAGACGAACGGCCTGTCAAACCTGCAACCACAATCGAACTCCCGCAGAAACAGCCAGGTCCAACTCAACAAGTCGCTGCGGTTGCTGCTCCATCGGCGCCGTCCAATCCTCCCCCTGTCCAACCAGTTGTTGCAACTGCTTCACAGCCGCGCACCACCGCCGTTGCACCGACCGAGGAAACTGCCACAACGCGGCGGTCGTGGGTCCAGAAGCTGAACCCGCTGAATCTTTTCAGGTCAGGTTCTAAAACACCTGCCGAGCAAACCCGGCCCACTCCGCTGCCCGCCACTTCAGTCGCGTCGGTCTCGCCAACGCAAGACAAGGTCCAGCCCGCGCCAGAAGAGATGCCACCTGAACGCCCTCGTCCGAGCTTTCCGCGTTACCCATATTTGTCGCCTCCGGTGCCTGCGCCCGGGAACCGGGCGGCCGCAGAAACCCACTACGCAGCGGGTTTGTCGTTCCAGAAATCGGGGAACATGGCCCAAGCAATACGCTCCTACCAGGAAGCGGTGGCTGCCGACCCCTCGTATTTCGAGGCACACTACAACCTCGGTGTTGCTGCCTATGACGCGCGCAACTGGCAGATCGCTCTCCAAGCCTGTGAAAACGCGCTCGCAATCAGGCCGAACGACTTCGGAGCGCGGCTTAACTTTGCATTGACACTGGAAAAAGCCGGCTACCCGGTGGACGCCGCCAAGGAGTTGGAAACATTGCTGACACTTCATCCGAACAAACCCGAGGTGCACCTCGCTGCCGCGAACCTCTACGCGCAAGTCCTGGATGACAAAGCAATGGCGCGCACTCATTACTCGCGCGTGCTCGAACTTGACCCGCGACATCCCCAGGCGTCTGCCATTCGCCGGTGGTTGCTGGCAAACCGAAACCGGTGAAAGCCATGTCAGTCATCGCAACCCTTTGGATTGTTTCCAGTCACAGTTTGAAGTCCGGCCTTCAGGCCGCTCGAAGCCGGTCGGCAAATTCATGAGGTCCGGACCGTGGCGCACGTCCCAAAATTGGCGTGAAAATCACGGTTTAAAAATGCCCGGTCTGGATGTCTCTGTGCGCCAAGCTGATGAATATGAATGCTGGGCGCAACCTTGCAGGGCGAAATTCAGTCGGACGGACTCCAGAACGAAATGGCGGGAGCGGCGGGGCTCGAACCCGTAACCTCTGCCGTGACAGGGCAGCGCTCTAACCAGTTGAGCTACGCCCCCGCAAACGGGACAGCAAAGATAACCAATGACGCCGTTCCCGTCAACGGCTGTTTTGCGGTGTGACCTTGCACAACCGCCCGTCGCGATTATGCTGTCGGTGTGCCTGCGAGGCGCGAAAAATTAACCGGTTCACATCGACACGACAACACACAAGCGTCGTTTGCCGATCCGCAAAACGAGCTGGCCGGCCAACAGCTCCGGTCGGCTAAGTGCGGTACACCACCTGCGCCCAACGGTGGCCGGAGCGATCGGTTGGTTTCTTCAGACGACCTTGAAAAGGCCGTTCGCCGGGTGATCCTCGAAAACCGCCTGATCCCAAAAGGCACAACCGTCGTTGTCGCTGCCTCCGGTGGACCGGATTCGATGGTTCTTCTTCGGCTTTTGGCCGGGTTTGCACGTGATCAGCAGTGGCGGTTGGTGGTGGCGCATTTCAACCATCTGCTCCGCGGACGGGAAAGCGATTTGGACGAGGCCCTCGTCGCCTCGGAAGCGCGCAGGCTTGGGCTTGTGTTTGAACGAGGCGAAGGCGGCGTCAAAACCCACGCAAAACAACGCGGACTGTCAATCGAAATGGCCGCGCGCGAATTGAGGCACGATTTTTTGGTGAACGTTGCACGCCGTTATTCGGCGCGCTGTATTGCGTTGGGGCACCATGCCGATGATCAAATAGAAACCGTAATTCTGCGGATGTTGCGCGGATGCGGCAGCGAAGGGATCCGTGGCATGAGACCGTCGGTGCCTTCGGAAATCGACAAATCAGTTCTGTTGGTTCGCCCTCTGCTTGGCATCTCGCGCAAAGCCATCGAGAACTACGCCGCCCAAAAACGAATTCCGTTCAGGCGCGACTCAAGCAACGCCACTATTGACATCGCGCGAAACTGGATAAGACAAAGCTTGTTGCCGTTGCTCGAAGGCCACGGTTACCCGTCCGTGCGCGAAGCCATCCTGCGCATGGCAGATCTTCTCGGCGCAGAAGCCGATTTCGTCACTGATACTGCGCGGAAATTGCTTGCGCGATCGAGGCGACCGCAATTCGACGCGTTGCATTGCGCCGTGCAACGACGCCTCATTCAACTGCAGTTGCGCGAACTAGGCGTTCCAGAGAGACACGACCTGATTGAGGCTTTGCGGAGTGCCCCGGAAAAACTTGTGACAGCGCCCGGTGGAATTTGCTTGTGGCGGGACGCCTTTGGACTCCTCCACACCAAGAAATCTGCTGCACCCGGTTTCAATCCGTCTTCAGTCCGGTTGCCATTGAGCGGAACCAGGGGAAAAGCGGTCTTCGACGGGGTAACGGTACAATGGAGGATAACGAAAAACCGGATGTCAGGGGCCGACATAAAGCGTGTTGTGGGCCGTGAATTTTTTGATGCTGACAGCGTGGGATCGGAAGTGGTTTTGCGGCACTGGCTGCCTGGCGACAGGTTCCAGCCCATCGGCATGCGAGAATCCGCAAAGCTCCAAAACATCTTCGTCAACGCCAAAGTGCCAAGGCCGGAACGATACAACAAACTCGTGGCTGAATCGCCCGGCCACGGGATTTTCTGGGTGGAAGACCTGCGCATCGGAGACAAGTTCAAGGTCCGGCCCGACACCCGTCGCATTCTTGAGTGGCGATGGACCAGAGAAACTCCCCAAACCAGACCTTGACTGTTTGAGTCAAGTTCTCAGCAAGGCGATTGGATCTCGAGCCTGACACTCAATTGGACCGGAGACATCTGCAATAATGTGTGGTGTGCACTCCGCGACTTCGCGCTCCCGCAAAGCGAAGGAACGCCGGCTGCGGCCGTTAATCAGACCTCGCATGAGTCATGGCGGGCGCTCCGCAGATGCCAGAATATGGGGACAGACACGGAGTCTGGGCTGGTCACGACGCGATATGGGGACAGACACGAAGTTCAACCTCCACGCATGCCAGAATATGGGGACAGACACGGAGTCTGGGCTGGTCACGGCGCGATATGGGGACAGACACGAAGTTCAACCTCATCTCCCCCGGGTGGCGACGAGGTCGCCCAAGGCGGCGGGGCGCGGCGGAGCGGGCGGAACGCCAAGCCTGTAACCAACGCCTTTGTCCAGCCGCGGTCGGTCGATTGCGGCTGTGCCGCGCAGCGCATTTGGCCGATCGGTCGGTGAGGTTTCCGGGGCGTCCACGCGGCCAGAGCAGGTCCACCGTCCGTGTGGTCGGGTTGAGATCGCAGTGTCCACTGAGCGGTTGCAAGTCGCACCTTACAGTGCTAGGTTGGCACTGCGTAGATTCAAAATGGGCGAAGATAAGAACAATGGGCGGCGGAATGACCGCCGGAACGCCGAGGTGAGAGTGCCGCCACGTGCTTGGCTGCTGTGGCTGGCCATTCTCAGCCTCATACCGCTGCTTGTTTTTTTCAGAAACAACAACGAGTCACGGTACCGGGTTCTAAATCACCTCGAGTTCTTGAATCTGGTTGAGAGCAACCTGGTGACGGAAGCCACAATTTACTACAACCCACAATCGCTCCGGCGCGAAATCATCGGGAAATACATCGATCCAGACAGCAAGAGCAAAGGACCGGTGTTGTTCAAGATCGAGACCAGGCTTTCCGAACAGCTCGAAGACCAGTTGCTCAGGACCGGGCGCTTCAAGGTTGCCGAACCCAACACGGTACTTGTTCAGCTTTTTTACGGGGTTTTGCCATTTCTCGTGTTGGCGCTGATCGTCTATTTCTTCCTTATTCGCCAAATTCGGATGGCCGGTAAAGGCGCTCTGAGCTTCGGCAAAAGCAAGGCTCGAATGCTCAGCAAGGAGAAGAACAAAACCACTTTCAAAGACGTGGCCGGAATCGACGAGGCAAAAGAAGAAGTGGCCGAACTGGTCGAGTTCTTGAAAGACCCAAAGAAGTTTCAGCGTCTCGGCGGTCGGATCCCGAAGGGGATTCTTATGGTTGGCCCGCCCGGAACCGGGAAAACTCTTCTCGCCAAAGCAATCGCAGGCGAGGCCGAAGCAGCGTTCTACAGCATCAGTGGATCTGACTTCGTCGAAATGTTCGTCGGCGTCGGCGCAAGCCGCGTCCGCGACATGTTCGAACAAGCCCGGAAGAACACACCCTGCCTGGTTTTCATAGATGAAATCGACGCCGTCGGGCGCAGCCGGGGTCATGGGTTGGGCGGCGGCAACGACGAACGCGAGCAAACCCTTAACGCGTTACTCGTCGAGATGGACGGATTCGACACCACCGACGGCATCATAATAATCGCCGCCACCAACAGGCCTGACGTGCTCGACCCTGCATTGCTTCGCCCGGGCCGATTTGACAGGCAAATCACCGTGAACCTCCCCGACGTGCGCGGTCGCGAAGCCATCCTGCGTGTCCATGCCAAGAATGTTAAATTGGCCTCGGACGTTGACCTGTCTGTAATCGCACGCGGTACACCCGGGTTCTCGGGGGCAGAACTGGCCAATCTCCTCAACGAAGCCGCCCTCTTGGCCGCACGAATGAACAAGAAGGCCATTACCATGGCCGAGTTGGAAGAAGCCCGCGACAAGGTCCGCTGGGGACGTGAACGACGAAGCCTCGCAATGACCGACGAACAGAAGAAATTCACTGCATGGCACGAAGCCGGGCATGCCCTGGTCAACGTATTGCTCGAACATACCCACCCGCTTCACAAGGTCACCATCATACCCCGCGGACAAGCCCTCGGCGCCACAATGTCCCTTCCGAAAGAAGACGTCCTTAACCGCGGTCGCAAGGAAATGCTCGCAATGATCACCGTAATGATGGCCGGGCGCATCGCAGAACAGATTGTGTCCGGAGATATCTCGACCGGTGCCGCAGGAGACATCCAACAGGCCACTCAACTGGCGCGAGCAATGGTTTGTCACTTCGGCATGAGCGAAAAACTCGGCATGGTCCAGTACGGCGATGACAGCGAGTATGTCTTCCTCGGACGTGACATGGTCCGCAGCAAAGACTACAGCGAAAGCACGGCCCGTGAAATCGACGCGGAAGTCAAACGGATCATTGACGAGTGTTACGCGCGAGCAAACGAGATAATCACCGCAAACCGCGACAAGCTTCAATTGATTGCTGAATCATTGCTCGAGTATGAAACGCTCGACGGCAATCAGGTCGAGGAAATCATCCGAACCGGCAAACTCACGCCAACACCAGCCGAATCCAAGACCGGCCCGCCGACTGGCGCCAAGGCAGCAACGCCGTTGCCCGAGATCCCGAAACCTTTGCCGCCGAAACTTCCGCCGGGCTTGACTTCACCGGCTCCCGCGCCGATTTGATCGGCGAATCAAACCGGAGTCAGAACCAGCGCAGTGTGACACAGCGCTGAGCCAGCCATAAACGGCTTTACCCCGCCGCGATTATTCGGTCGCGGTTGCACCACGCTGAAAGTTTCGCAGTTTGGTAATGCCCCCAACCGTGCATGTCCTTTCCGGTGTTTCCGTCACGCACCGGGCGAAAACGGCACCAGCACAGCCAACGACCCCGGCCGAATCGTCAGCGTCGCCGGAGTGAATCCGACCACGTCTCCGTCGATTGCCAGTGGAGCTTTTGGGTCGGAGTCAACTTCTAATCGCTCACCGCTGAAGTAGCGGACTTTTGGATGGCCCGTATGAGTCCCGTGAAACAGCTTTGGCATGTGCACCAGCGCTTCCAGTCGATTCAACCTGTCAATGATGCAGAGGTTCAGTTTGCCGTCGTCCGGCAGTGCGCCCGGTGAAAGGCGCATTGAATGTCCGCCTGCAAACTCGGTGTTTCCTGCGCAGACGTGGAACAACGATCCTTTGAACACGCCGTGCTCGCTGCGTGCCTCCAGCCGGCTCTGGCGGTAGTGCCACAACGCACGAATGAAACCAACCGCATAGCACAGTCTGGGGCCGAATAACCGTTTCACGCCGGCTGTCGTTCGGGCCAGCAGCTCTGCACCAAACCCTGCAGCGGCAAACATCAGGGCGTGTCTTGTTTGTGCGCCTTGCGATCCGCCGTAACGCACCTCGATCGTATCGAAGAACCTTTGTACACCGCCGGCCAACGCATCAAAAGCCTGCTCGACAGATTTGATACCGAATTGGATTGCGCCGTCGTTTGCCGTGCCAACAGGCAAAATGCCAAGCGGCGTCTTGTACCCGCTCTCGAGCAATCCATTGGCCACTTCACTCACCGTCCCATCGCCCCCGACAGCAACCACCGCATCACAATTGCCTGCGGCATCACGCGCCAGAGCAATGGCGCGGCCGGGGCCTTCTGTGTAAGCGATCTGAAGCGATGCGCACAACTCCTCCATGCGCCGGCGCAGTCTCATCCACCGCTGCGCGGACTTTCCGGCACCCGCGGCAGGATTGACAACAACGAAAAACCGATTGTACATGCGTCCTTCGGTGAACCTCGGTCAACCGTCAGTCAAGACCTGCTGCCCGGCGCGCCCGTTGAAGCACGACAGAAGCAATCGCACGTGCCTTTGTTGCGCTGTCACGCAGCACCTGCCTGACGTAATCAAGGTTCCTGGACAACTCTTCTCTGCGACGCCGTGCCTCGGAGAAATAGGCCCAGTAATACTCGAACAACGTTTTCTTCAAATCGCCGTAACCAAGACCGCCCGCGCGCAGCCTGTCCTCGTAATCGCGAGCCACTTCAGGCGGCGCCACAAGCCTCAGAATCTGAATTGCAAGATTGCGGTCTGCGTCGGGCTTCGGCTCCGCAGGGCTGCGGCTGTCCATGACAATGCTCATGACCTTTTTTCGCAGGACCTTTTCATCTCCGAAGATTTCGATGGTATTGCCGTAGCTCTTGCTCATTTTCTGCCCGTCGGTTCCGGGGACGACAGCCACCTCTTCGCGTATGAGCGGTTCAGGAATGACGAATGTTTCGCCATAGATGTTATTGAACTTGATGGCGATGTCGCGCGTGACCTCGACATGCTGTTTCTGATCGCGTCCAACGGGTACCACGTTCGAGTCGTAGATGAGAATGTCCGCCGCCATCAGCACCGGGTAAGCAAACAACCCGTGATTTACCTTCTCGAGGTCGTCCTGAGCGAGTTTGGCCTTTTTGTCCTTGTAAGAATGGCAGCGCTCGAGCAACCCCATCGGCGTCACTGTCGAAAGAAGCCACGTCAGCTCGGTCACTTCCGGTATGTCTGATTGTTTGAAGAACAGAGTGCGCGAGGGGTCAAGGCCGCAGGCCAGAAAATCAAGGGCGACATCGAGGCTGTTTCGGCGCCGTTGTTCGGCGTCGAAAAGCGACGTCATCGAATGAAGATCAGCGATAAAATAGAGCGCTTCGCCCTGCTGCTGCAGTTCAATGGCCGGCTTCATCATCCCGAAATAGTTGCCGAGATGAAGCGCACCAGATGGTTGAATACCTGACAAAATACGCACGGACACACCCTAACAGGTCGCGCCGCGCCAATCAACAATTTGGCTTTGAACTTGGCGCGCCTGCTGTACCGTGATTCCGTCATGGGACACGACCCTGAAATGGAGATTGACTCGCTGTGGAACGAATATGGCGAGGTCTTTCGCGAGTTTGACGATCTGACGTTGGCGCGTTGGATGGCCCAGACACTCGGCCAGTTGCGCGGGCGCGTCTGGCGCCTGTCGCATCCATTGGTCGGTTGTTACAGACTGGCAGCGCGGACCGCCAACGAAAGGCAGGTTTGGCTGAAAAGATTGGTCGTTGTCCCGGCTGATTACCCGGAGTCGGCCTGTTGCCGCGCCCCGGTTTTGCCCCTGCTTACTCGCGATGTCCTTCAATGCGGGTTGGGGTGTCTGCATTGCGACGGCACTGCTGTCCCTCTGGACGAACTGCCGCCGGACCTCCTACCAATGATAACCGATTGGGCCGAGCAGTACGAGAAAGTGCACGCCGTGGCACACTGGGACCAGGCGCAACAAAGTAGCGTTGCCGATTACGATCAGGAATTTGATGCGGCGGCGGAAAAAGCCGAGGAACTGCTTTCATTGGCAGGCCGGGTCCTGGCTCCAAGGCTGCTGGAACTTTATCCCGCCGTTGTTTGGGAAGACCAGGACGAGTGCCTCGAAGTGCAACCCGAGGACATAAAGCCTTAGCGAGGCGATGACTGGTTAAAGCTTGTTGCGCACCGCGGCGCTGCCGCAACCGAACGCTTCGCCCGGGTCAACTGCGTTGGCGACAGCAATCCCACCGTGTTGCGCTGCGCTGCCCGGGGCTCGTTGTCGCTTTCTGGCACCGGCAACGATTTCATCATGTTTCGGGTTTTTCGATGACGAGCCATGTACGGCTTTTGGCGGGGACCGTGACTTCGACTGTCACCTGCCGCTGCCAGTCCAGTTGGTGAACTCGAACGTTGCCATCCTCGTGCCGAACCAATGCTTTCTTATCAAGGCCGGTGTAATACAGGGGCAGGACAAGTGTCCGCACGGCGGGTTCTTGCAGCGGGTTGTAAATCATGGCGAGGCCGCACCGTTTGAGCGCAGGGTTTACATGCAAGAAGTAGTCGATGTCCCGCCCGTCAGCGCGGCGCAGATGAATGATGTCAGACTCGAGTATATCGCGGTATTCTTTGAACCAGCTCACCCAGCGTTTTAGGACAGCCTTGGTTTCCTCGGAATCATAGAGTCGCGGTCCCCGGTAACAGGCTTGGACGCCTGCGCCAAAGTTGTTGGCAAGATGCGCTTCGTAATCGGGCAGATGTTCTCTGAGCGGTTCGAGGGTGGCGGCAGCGCCGCCGCCGTGGTATTCGGTCAATGGCACGAACATCCAACCCATCGTCGGTGTTTTTTCGAAAGTGCCGTCGTAGATGTTTTGGCGGCCGTGGATCAGTTGCTGTGCGCGGGGCAACGACCAGTTGTCTTCGCGGTAGCCCATGCCGGTTTTGTTCGAGCCGGTGAAGAAGTAATAATCCGGTGCATTCACGTACACACCACGTTCGCGGCACCAGATGTAGAAGTCTGCACTTGACCGCCACTGAGTCCACTGTGAATCAGCCAATCCGCGATGGCCCGGATGAACCGTCGAAGCACACACGTCGCCCGGGTACGGGCCGTCGTGCTCGATCAGGTCAAGGCCGGTTTTTTCGATGAATTGCTTGATTTGTCTGAGGTAGTTGGTGCCCCAGCGGCTTCCGAGGCACGGTGCGTTGCCGAAAATTGCTCCGCCCGGTCGCCCGGTTGCAGGGTTTATCACGTCATTCGCATCGTCAATGCGCCGGCTGCTGAACAACGAATAAGCGCCGACTTCGATTCCTTTGCTGTGCGCGTAGTCCACGTCTGCCTTGATCCGCGCGATGTAGGCCGGGTCCTCGTTTTCCATGTTCAGTCCGCTGCCGAAAGTGTAGATGATCATTTCGAACCCGACCTCCGCACACTGATCCACGGCAGCACGAAATGTCTGCGTGTCTGCGCTGCGGACGTGCATCATGATCGGGTTTTCGGTGATCCACGGGGCGAGGGCGCGCTGGGCGCGGCGCAACACCAATCCCTGTCGCTCGCGAGTGTCGCTGTCGTGCACGACCAGCCATGTTCGCCATGATTTCCACGTTTCGCCGGGTGCGAGTGTCACGCCCGGGCCGATCGGAGGGCGAACCAACAACAGGCACGGGGTTTGCCGCTCGTAATGGACCTGAGTCTTGTACTCTGGGTCAGGCACCCATTCGGTGACCTTGCTCGAGGTGACCGGGTCCATGCCACCGAAACTGTACTCGCTCATGACTGAAATTGGCGGAAGGCGCCACTTGTTTGTCGGACGTGCATCGACGGCGGATTCGGCTTCGACGGCGGCCAACACTTCCGTGGTCACCCGATCCAGAGTGACAGGTTGGTCAGTGCCGTTGCTGATGGCCAACCATTTGCCGATGACCGGCAAATTGTCGTAGAGTTCGTAATGCACAACCACGGCGAGTCCTTGCGGAGCTTCAGGCGGCGCGGCGTACCGGAAGTCAATCGTGACGCCAGGCGGCGGCCACGGCAGATTTGCGCTGTGTCGCTTCCGATGCCACGCAAACGGTGCGACCGGTTTGCCTGCCGACCATGATTCCAATCGGAAAGCGTTTGTGGTTTCGCGCATCCCATCAATCCACTCTGGCAGCAGGTAAGCGTGATCAGGTTGACCGACCAGACCTCCGATGTTGTACTCGTGGCCGTTCAAGGTCACAATTGCTTCGGGCCTGACTGCGCGCAACAGACTGGCGCCGGTCATCAGGTTGTCCAACGCAACCGTGGCTCCATTCGGGGACAATCGGAATATGCGCCGAATCAGTCCGTTGCCGAGCGCGATTTCGTTTGTCGAAGTTCCCCGCTCGATTTCAGCGCGGTGTTCAGCGGAGCCCAGCAGCCAATCATCCTGCCGTGTTAATGACAAATCAAACCGGTGCAATTGGGCGGCCCCGGACGGCGCCATCATAATGGACAAACCAAGCAACTGCGCTGTCAGGAATCCTCTTATCCGCACCCTGCAAAACCGGCTTTGGGTCTGAATCATGCGGCGAGCGTAAAGCTTCGCATGGCCTGGTCAACCTCAGATCGCCGTCGCATCGCAACCCGCAAGCTTGCTCAGCGCGGCGCAGCCGCAGTTGAATGGCAGCTTGACAAGAGATCAGGGGCAGCCAATTTCACGATGTGAGTTTTGCACGGCGTAAATTTATCGTTGCTGGCGGCATTGTATTGGCCGGGGCGGTCGGAGGCGTCGGATGGCTGAGTTCGTCCTCTTCGAGGCTGGCCCGATTTGCCCGGCAATTGGCTCGTGATGTTCCCCGCTCGCCGACCGGACCGCGGTTCAAACCAACTCCAAGAGCATGGCCTGAAAATGCCATTACAGCGTGTTGGGTCGGCCATGCAACCGTGTTGATTGGGTTTTATGGGGTGAACGTGCTGATCGATCCTGTCTTCAGCACGCGGGTGGGCCTCGGTTTTGGCGTGGGCACAATCGGTCCAAAACGCTATGTCGCGCCCGCACTCGGGCCGCACGAGCTTCCGCAGATCGATCTGCTGCTCATTTCGCATGCTCACATGGACCATCTGGACATCCCGTCCTTGCGCAGACTGCCGCCGGGCACTTTTACCGTGACGGCGCGCGAGACCGCGGACCTCTGCGCAAGCGCACGGCTGAAATCGGTTACTGAAATCGGCTGGGGCGAAACCGTCCGCCATACGACGGCTCGCGGCGAGATTGTCATTGAAGCGTTTGAAGTGAAACACTGGGGCCGCCGTTGGCCGAGCAATCGCGACCGGGGATACAACGGCTACATTCTGAGACGGGAAGGCCGTGCTTTGTTGTTCGCAGGCGATACGGGTTACACCGCTAATTTTGCGGGGGTAAAGAGGAGGGGGCCGTTTGACCTCGCTCTCATGCCGATCGGCGCATACAACCCATGGATTCGCAACCATTGCACGCCCGAAGAAGCCGTCAGAATGGCTGACCTCGCCGGCGCAAAGAAAATTGCCCCGATTCATCACAAGACATTCAAACTGAGCGATGAGCCGATGGACGAGCCATTGGAGAGATTCGAGCAAGCACTTGGCGGCGAGCCTGACCGCATTGCGTTTCGGCACATCGGCGAAAGCTGCATCAGTCTTTGATCAGCGTTTCTTTTACAGTATCGGGCATGGCGGGATCATGGGGCACTGTGTTGAACGTCACCAGGAGCATGGGTTTTGTGCCGATGCTCTTGAACGCGTGCGGTATGCCGGGCGGGATTGTGAACCGCCACGCTTCCCCGTCATGCACGAAATAGTCCTTCACGACGTCATCCTCTTTCAATCGGACCAAAGCCTCGCCTGTAACGACAACTGTTTCGGTTCCGATTCGATGTGCGTGATTGCCGCGAATGCAGCCGGGTTCGGTAAACACGACGTGCACGTTGCGTTGTTGTGGAATGATGTCGCCCGCGATTGGCTCGAACAAAAGTCCGCGCGGATCGATCACGCATCGGACCGGTTCAACGATCAAATGTGTTTTCATTTTATCCTGTCATTGCCGGATCAAGACCGATTTGTTTGCTCAAATGGAAGCAACAGGTTCAAATCTGCCATGTCCAGTCAAAGGCTTCCACGTGGATTTGCGAGCAGTTCACGTCGTTTAGACGGCGTACGGTTACTCGAAGCTTGTTCGCATGGTGCAGAAGCCTCTCAGCGCGGCGCAGCCGGAACCAAAGTTGCCCGACGCGCAAAGACTCCGTTCTTGAGCCCGTTGATCAGAAAGCTCTGCGCCGGCGGGCCGGGAAATATCTGCTGCGACTCCGCCGCCCAAGGGGGAACAGTGGGGTTCGCATGGAGCAGTGAATCCTTGTAAAAGAACAATCACACAGTCTGCGATCGATGGTCAAAGTCTGTGACGTCGCGGCGCGAAACCCGCGAAAGGATTGCCGTAATAGGCCGGGCGTTCAGCCCTTGGATTGCGTAAGGTGATGTGGGGTGCCCGTTTCGTGGGGCATTGCCCCACGCTGGTATGGTTCGCGCCGTTGGCGCTTTGGTCACCGAGCAGTCACAGCAATGGCCAAAGGCCCGCTCCATACAAGCCCGGGGAAACGCCCCGGGCAAAGCGCGGTCAGCGAGTCAGAATAAAGGGCTGAAAGCCCGTGACACGGCGGTCCGCGCAGGTTTTCCAATATGGGACTATTTCAGTCTTTGAATCATCGGATCAGCCAAATAGAATTTCGCGCGATGCGGAACCCAATCATAGTTGCACTGGACGTCCCGAATGCAGAGCGCGCAGTTGACCTTGCGAAGCGCCTCAAACCCTACATCGGCGCTGTCAAAATTGGCTCCGAATTGTTCACCGCCGAGGGGCCGGCAATTGTTCGAGCCCTGCGTGCTGATCGCGTGCCGGTGTTTCTGGACCTCAAATACCACGACATACCCAACACCGTCTCGAGAGCAGTCGAAGCCGCCGTACGCCTCGACGTCCAGATGCTCACTGTCCACACCTCTGGCGGACTTGAAATGATGCGTGCAGCCAAACAAGCGGCAAACCGTGCAGCTTCGGAACTGCATCGCAGTCCGCCGATCATACTCGGGGTGACAGTGCTCACCAGTTTCAATGATACCGGACTGGCGCAGGTGGGAGTCAACTCGAACGTCGCAGATCAGGTACAACGTCTTGGAAGGCTTGCCGTGCAAGCCGAGTTGGGCGGCCTTGTCTGTTCGCCCATTGAAATCGCACTCGTCCGCGCGATTGCGCCACCCGGGTTTCAAATCGTCACGCCGGGCATCCGTCCGCCCGGAGCGCCGCCGGACGACCAAATGCGAACGCGCACACCTGCTGAAGCAATCGCCGCAGGCGCAACATGGCTCGTCATCGGGCGGCCAATCGTTTCCGCTCCCGATCCTTGCGCTGCGGCTCGGGGCATTCTGGAATCTCTGGGGCGTTGACGTTTGGCATTTGCTCTTTTCTTTTCCCTGTTTCGGCATATAGAAATGCGCATGTATGTGCCAACGATTTGGGATCGGCTGACACGCTTGGTGCTCTTGCTGATTTTCGCGGCGGCGGTACTGCTCGTGGTGGTTTCGTACCTTCCCCTCGTCCGTCAAAACAAGGCGATGCGCGAAGAGCTGTTGCGTATCGAGGACGAAATTCAAAGAGCCGAGGAGATGAACCGCCAGAAGAAAGCAGCCATAGAATCATTGCGCAATGATCCCGAGGCGGTGGAGAGGCTGGCTCGTGAACGGCTCGGGCTCGCCAAACCGGGCGAGGTTGTGGTGCACTTCGAACCACCGGCCACAAACAATCCTGTCCCGGTTGAGCAACCTTCAGGGAAATAATTGCTGGCAATTCAATGTAAAATCCTGTAGCAAGGCCGCCCAACAGCGCAATGACAACCGCCAATAATGTTGCTTCAAACAGGTTTCCGCCTCAAATCCGCTATATTATTGGCAATGAAGCCTGCGAGCGTTTCAGCTACTACGGCATCCGGAGCATACTTGCTCTTTATATCAGCACGGTGCTGTACAGGCATCTGCCCGACGGCGAGGCCAAAGACCGGGCAACATCGATAATCCACACGTTTATTTTCGCAAACTACTTCACGCCGTTGATTGGTGCATGGCTCAGTGACAAGCTCTGGGGGCGGTACAACACCATCCTTTACGTCTCGCTCATTTACTGCCTTGGCAACGCAATACTCGCCCTTGGCGTGGGGTCAATCTGGGGACTTTACATCGGTTTGGCCTTCGTCGCACTGGGGTCGGGCGGGATCAAGCCTTGCGTGTCGGCGTTCTGCGGGGATCAGTTCAGACCCGATCAGGCGCCGCTACTTCAAAAGGCTTATGGGTTGTTCTACTGGTCGATAAACTTTGGATCATTCTTTTCGTTCCTTGTGATTCCGTGGGTCAAAGACACTGCCGGCTATCGCTGGGCATTCGGTATCCCGGGGATTCTCATGTTTATCGCCACTCTGATATTCTGGTTGGGGCGGCGTTATTACACCCGGATGCCACCCTCGAAGGAGACCGGGTCTGCCGGTTTCTTCAAGGTGACATGGTATGCAATCAAGAACCGAAGCCAACGCGAGCCCGGTCAATCGATTTGGGATGTCGCACGCACAAGGTTCACCGAGCACGAGGTGGACGCGGCAAGATCGGTGGGACCGATCCTGCTCGTGTTCGCTCCGATAACGGTTTTCTGGGCGCTGTTCGATCAGACAACTTCCACATGGGTGTTGCAGGGAAATAAGATGATTCCGGTCCACATCGTGGGGAGTTTTTCGATTGGTGCCGAGCAAATGCAATCGATGAACCCGGCTCTTGTCATGGTTCTGGTGCCATTGCTCACTTTTGTCGTGTACCCGGCTGTGGGCAAACTTGGGGTTACCGTCACTCCGCTGCGTCGAATGTCTGTTGGAATGTTCCTTGGTGCTTTTTCCTATGTCGTGGTTGCCATGCTTCAAGCGCAAGTCGATTCCGGTGCGCGACTCAGTGTGCTTTGGCAGACCTTGCCATACTTCATTCTGACAACTGCTGAAGTTCTTGTTTCCGCCACGGGCCTCGAGTTCGCATTCACCCAGGCTGCACCTGAAATGAAGAGCACGATAATGAGCTTTTGGCTTCTGACGGTTGCAGTTGGGAATCTCTACGTGCCACTGATAACCAAAGCAAAGGGCGCTCTTTTTCCTGAGCCATTAGGTGTTACAGGCGGCCATGCAGTGAGTTCGTCAACGTTCTATTTCTACGCTGCGCTCACGTTTGTCACCGCGGTCGTTTTTGTAATCATCGCCGCACGTTACAAGGAACGGCGGAATCAATAGAAACGCTCCGCCGCAGACCGGCAGCGAATGCGGTGCCCCAACTCGGGGTGGCAATCAAGCGGGGACCGCGGTGTCATCGAGGTTGCGCTTTAAAGCCGCGGGCTTTCTCGGGTCGGTCCGTCAACAGGTCGTTCCACCTCCCGGAAAATTTCGGCAAGAACAGCCCTGCCATCAAGCGATTCTTGTGCAGCTTTACATAATTGGATGGAGCGGACGCTTTCCAATCTGCAACGAGCTCCGGCAACAGCGGGAATTGAGCTTGGGATTGGTCATCTCCAAAGAGAAGTCCCTTTTGCTGAGACCTGCGCATTGGATCATTGGTCGGTCCGAGTCAGACCCTCTCGAAAACGACGCACCTTTGATTGACGGAAAAAGCAGGGAAGTCATACACTTGCGGCCTCGAATAGATGAAGATACTTCAATTAACGCTTATGGCGTTGGTCGCCAGCTTGGTGTGTTCTGGGGCGGAAGCGGCTGACATGCCGACCGCTCCCGGCCAGAAAATCCCGGTGATTCTGGACACAGACATTGGAGATGACATCGATGACACATGGGCGCTGGGGTTTCTCCTGCGCAGTCCGGAGCTGGACCTGAAGCTGGTCGTGGGCGACCACGGCAAGACCTTGTACCGGGCAAAATTGCTGGCGAAGTTCCTCGAAACTGCAGGGCGCTCTGATGTGCCTGTCGGCATTGGGCTGGACGTGAACCGACACGGCGACGGTCTTCAGGCGGCCTGGGTTGCCGACTACAACTTGAACAAGTACCCGGGGAAAATACACCCGGACGGCGTGCGGGCGCTGATTGAAACCATCATGCGCTCACCCGGACAGGTCACTGTCATTGCCATCGGCCCGCTGCCCAACATCAAGGCGGCTTTGGCACTTGAACCGCGGATTGCGGAAAAAGCCCGTTTCGTGGGCATGCACGGCAGTGTCCGGCGCGGTTACGGAGGCAGCAAAGATCCCGCTGCCGAATACAACGTAAAAGAAGACGTGGCCGCCTGCCGCGATGCGTTGAGCGCAAAGTGGCCGGTCGTCATCACCCCTTTGGACACATGCGGGCTGGTCCATTTGAAGGGCGACAACTACCGGCGCGTGCGAGAATCGCGCAGTCCAGTAGCCAAAGCCATCGTCGAGAATTACAAAGTCTGGAGCGATGCAAACGCGCGTTCGGGCCAAAACATGCCTTTCGAAACCCAATCAACGACCTTGTTTGACACTGTGGCAGTGTATCTCGCGTTCAGCGAGCGGTGGCTTCAAATGGAGGAACTGGGAATACGCGTTGACGAGAAAGGGTTTACGATCCCTGATCCATCGGCCAAAAAGATGCGAGCAGCTTTGGATTGGACGGACAGGGAAGCGTTCGAGCGGTTCTTGAGCGACCGGGTGGCCGGCGACTAGGAGCTGGAGAAGTATTTCAAGCCGGATCGCTCATGCACACCGAGCTGGTGATTTCGCCCAACCCGTGGATGGCCACGCCGTTTGGTTTGCTATTGGCGTCGATAGCATTGGCTCCACTGCTCATCCCCGGTTGGTGGAACAAGCACTATCCCAAGGTGGCAATCGCTCTTGGCATGGTGACGATTGCCTATTACCTGTTCGGCTTGAAAGCCCCGGGTCGGCTTCTGCACGTGGCACACGAGTACGTCAGTTTCATTGCGTTGATCGGGTCATTGTTTGTTGTCGCTGGAGGGATTCACGTGACTGTCAAGGGCGAAGGCACGCCGCGGGCCAATGTCCTGTTTCTGCTGGTTGGCGCACTGGTGGCGAACGTCCTTGGCACGACAGGCGCGTCCATGCTTTTGATTCGCCCATGGTTGCGAATGAACAAATACCGTCTGACGGCGCATCACGTGGTGTTCTTCATTTTCGTGGTTTCGAACGTCGGCGGTTGTCTTACGCCAATAGGCGATCCGCCACTGTTCCTTGGCTACTTGAAAGGCGTGCCGTTTTGGTGGGTAGCAAAGCACTGCTGGCCGATGTGGGCTGTGGGCGTTGGTTTTTTGCTGGCGGTTTTTTACTTGATTGACCGGCGAAACTACTTGCGGGCGCCAGTCGAGGTGCGGGAGCGGCTGGCCGAACCTCCCGACCGGTGGCGGATAGATGGACTGGGCAATCTGGTTTTGCTGGCTGCGATCCTTGGTTCTGTTTTTCTGAAACGGCCGCCGTTCTTGCGGGAGGCGATCATGATTGCCGCTGCCGTGACTTCATGGGTGCTGACTCCCCCACGGGTTCACGAGGCGAACCGGTTCAACTTCCATCCGCTGAAGGAAGTCGCAATTCTGTTCATGGGCATTTTCGCGACGATGATACCGGCTTTGGACTGGCTGCAATTGCACGCCGCTGATTTCGGCAGGCCTACACCGGGGCGGCTGTACTGGTTAACGGGGTCTCTTTCGAGTGTGCTGGACAACGCGCCAACCTATTTGACCTTCTTGAGCGCGGCTGCGGGAGCGTACGTCTCCCCCGAATTGATCGCGCAAGTGCGGGCCGTGTTGGGCTCGACCGGGTCTGGCGGGCTTGGGACTTCTCCCGGCGCGGATATCGTGCAGCTAGCGGCGATGTTGTTGCGCGATTCGCTGGGCCCGGGCGCTGCTGCTGCATCTGCCGAGTTGATTCGTGTGGCTTGTTTGCTGTCGCATTCCAAGTGGAGTCTTTCTGTGGTGGCAGTGAGCGTTGGCGCCGTGTTTTTCGGAGCGGCAACTTACATCGGGAACGGGCCGAATTTCATGGTCAAAGCCATTGCCGAGGAGGGGCGTGCGCATGTGCCGACGTTTATCGGGTACGTATTCAAATACACCATTCCGCTGTTGGTTCCGATGCTTGCTTTGATATGGCTGGTGTTCTTTCTGACATGATGAAACGTGAACAGATGAACGGTTTTCCGGTTTGACCTTCAGGGCCGGTTTTTAGCAGCATTGTCGGACATGGTATTCTTGCCAGGTTCGGAATGGTTAGGTGCATTGGAAACCGGCGCTTAATTGCGTAACGCAACCGCATTTTTACCGATATGGACAGCCCCAACGTGCATCGCCCGCGCAATGTGGATTGGAAACGGGCCGCAGCGTTGCTTTATGGGGATTGGGGGACAAGCAAGGCTTACGTCATCGGGCTTGCCTTTTTCTACGCCGGTTTTGCGTCGTTGCCCATAATCATCGCCGTTTGTGCGCTCACGGCTCTTGTTGGCTACAATTACACAATTGTATGCAAGCTGTTCCCTGACGGCGGGGGTGTTTACTCGGCGGCACGCAGTCAAAGCCGGTTCCTTGCGGCAATCGGAGCGCTTCTGTTGGTGGCGAACTTCATCGTGACCGCAGCGCTGAGCTGCAACAGTGCGATGCATTACATTGGCGTCCCGGAACGGCAGCTTGCGGCGGCTACGATGACTCTGATCCTCTTGATCGGCATCATCAACGGTTTCGGTCCCAAACATTCCGGCAGCGTGGCCATGTGGCTCGCCGTACCCACAGTCGGCGCTGTGTTGCTCATAATTGCAATGAGCATTCCGCACCTGACCACCGAGCGTTTGCAGCCTCCGCCCAGGGATTTCATTGTGAACTGGAAGAATTTTGTGGCGGTGATTCTGGCTTTGAGCGGCGTTGAGGCCATAGCAAACCTCACCGGCGTCATGAAACTTGACCCGGGCAGCACGATCGACCGCCCAAGCGTTGCAAAAACCGCCCGCAAAGCAATCCTGCCGGTCGCGGCCGAGGTTGTGCTGGGGACTGTGTTGCTTGGTTGGGCCATGCTTTCCTTGCCGCAAGGACACTCTCCGGACCCGCAACTTCATCGCGATTACATGATGCGGTTCATGGCCGAGCAATACGCACTGTTGAACTTTGGAAACCCCATTATCGGTCGCATCATTGGAGCGTTCGTTGGAATAGTCGTGGCCTTGCTCCTGCTCAGTGCGGTGAACACAGCAATCGCAGCTCTGATTGGCTTGATTTACCTGTTGGGTCGGGATGGCGAAATGCCCCGGTCGTTCACACGGCTGAATCATTACGGAGTGCCATGGTGGCCGCTGATTCTGGCGACGGTCCTGCCCATACTCACAGTGGCAGTGACCGGTGCAGACATGGAATCCCTTGCAAGACTTTATGCAATAGGCGTTGTTGGAGCGATTGCCGTCAACCTGGGTTCGTGCTCATTCAACCGACAGCTCAAGATGTCCTGGTTCAACCGAATAATCATGAGCATCACGTTTTTGGTCTTGTCCGCTGTCGAGTTGACGATAGCGCGGTTGAACCATGACGCGCTGTTCTTCGCGGTTTGTGTCCTCGGAATAGGCCTTGGGCTGAGAAGCTATGCACAACGCCGTGCAGGCCTGCGCACCGTCACTGTCAGCGAGGAAATTGCAGCGCGCGTAGCGCCAGAGTCGGCTCCGGCCTTTGACCTGCAGATCGGCCCGGGCCAAACGATAATGGTCGCTGCACGCGGCGTAACACCAGTGCTCAGATTTGCACTCGAGGAGGCGAGATTGCGGCAGGGCACACTCTACGTTCTGTATGTCAAAGAACTGGCCGTGACAATGCCGGCTGCGCCAAGCCAGTCCAGCCCACCCCGATGGCAACATGACCCGCAAGCGGCCGAGATCATGAGCACCGCAATACGTCTTGGCGAACAACATCAGGTGCCAGTTGTGCCGGTCTATGCTGTCAGTGATGATCCAGCGACGACGATCCTCGACCTTGCAGCGACTTTTGGGGTTGACATTTTGATGCTGGGCACGCCACAGCGGCGCCGGCTTGTCCAGCTTCTAAAAGGCAACGTTGTCCAGCAGGTCGCACGCAACCTTCCCGAGAACATTCAGTTGGTCATTCACGGGTAAAGGCATACAACCGTCAGACCTCAGTAAAACCCGGCTTTTGGCGGAATACATTCGCAACTTCAATGTGCGCTTGATTCCCGAAATGAAACCTTGGCCGGTGCCCTGATCCCTCCGGCTTGATCAATCCAGCGGCATCGAGCCGGGCCAAATATCGTGTCTGTCCCCTTATTTGGGCGCAAAATGCGGCGACTCAGTTCTGCAGCCAAACGTGGCACCCGGGTTTCTGTTCCGATTTTGGAGCGCCCCACTCTTCTCAGAGCGGCACAATCGCGACCGAATGATCGCGGACAGATAAATGCGTTTGTTGTTATTAGCCTTCAACCATCAAACACGTCAGATCGGCGCGCTCGTTCCCTGCAACCCCAAAATCACAATCCCGTTGTCTGAAGTGGACGGCCACATCGTGTTTGCTCGGGCGATCACTTTACTCGGCGGTCCCGGACATAGGCCTTGAGCAAGCCCCGTAAACCGAGGACAGCAACCTGAAAGTTGTTGTACCAACGGCGGGAACGGTGAGCTATTATCAATTGCGAAAGTAACCGGTTTAAGAACTCCGGGCAGAACGCAGCCGAGTGGCTGTGGCGGCAAACCTGGGGGGCTGCGCAGACAATGCCGCCGGCGCCGCGCCCAAAATCAAAATCTGTTAATATGATAAAGACATGAGAATCTCGAGTCGAATAACCGAAGCGAATCCAGGAGTCAGGGCACCGAATCGACGGGCGGGTGCCTTTACGCTGATCGAACTGCTGGTGGTGATCGCGATTATCGCGATTCTTGCGGGGATGCTTTTGCCGGCTCTGTCCAAAGCCAAAACAAAGGCCATCCGGATCAAGTGCAACAGCAACATGCGCCAGTTGGGCGTGGCTGTCATCATGTACGCTCATGACAATCGCGATCAGTTCCCGGATTGCACGGGCGCGGTTTGGCCGTGGGATTTGCCAGCGCCGGCGGCAGACGCCATCGTCAAAAACGGCGGGACACGCCACATCCTCTATTGCCCGGGCTTTTCCAAGCAGGACAATGACGAGCTGTGGGCGTTCACGACCGGGGTCACAAACGAGTTGGCTGGCGACCGCGCGTCCGGCTACCGAGTGATCGGCTACGCCGTCGCTTTCAAAAACTCCGGGCGCGTGGCCCAGACCAACATCACCGAGTCGTTGAACCCGGCGCCGTGGAAAATGCGCGACGGCAGTCTGTATGAGCCCGGCCCCAGCGCGCGAGTGGTCGCTGCCGACGGCACCCTCTCCAACGGAGACAATCAACTCGACCGCACGAAAAACACATACACCAAAATTGACGGTGGTTGGCGCGGGCATCAGGCTGCGCATCTCGAGGGCAGATTGCCGGCCGGCGGCAATCTTCTAATGTTGGACGGGCACGCTGAGTGGCGGAAATTCCAAAATATGGTTGTTCGCACAACCGGCACGCCGGCTTTCTGGTGGTAGAAGTCTTTCGCCATGCGGGAGGGCGATTGCTTGGCCTCGAAAGGTGCGGAAATCCGGAACTCCGGTATTTTCACCTGCCCGAGCAAGTCGTGTTGTTCTTGCCGGCCAATCCCGATAGTATTGCCCTGACCTTGTTTTGACACACACCGAATCACACAAGAAAAACTGGAATTTATGATCGACCTCAAGGAATACCAAGTTTGGTTCGTCACCGGCAGCCAGCACTTGTACGGACCGGAGACCTTGAAACAGGTGGCGGCTCACTCACAACGAATAGCGAAGGAATTGAACGGTTCTCGAGCGATTCCGGTTGGCATCGTTTTCAAGCCGGTTCTGACAACGCCTGATGCGATATCCGCCCTTTGTCAGGAGGCCAATAACGCACAGAGCTGCATCGGACTCATCACATGGTGCCACACGTTCTCCCCATCGAAGATGTGGATCAACGGACTGAAATCATTGCGCAAGCCGGTCTTGCACCTCCACACACAGTTCAATCGCGATATCCCATGGTCCGAAATCGACATGGATTTCATGAACCTCAACCAGGCCGCCCACGGGGATCGCGAGCACGGCTTCATCATGACGCGGCTCCGAATGAACAGGAAGGTGGTTGTCGGATACTGGGAGGAAGCTGCAGTCCGTGAACGAATTGGCGATTGGACCCGTGCCGCAGCGGCATGGCACGACTGGCAGGGGGCGCGTTTTGCACGTTTTGGAGATAACATGCGCGAAGTGGCCGTGACCGAAGGTGACAAGGTTGCAGCCCAAATCCAATTCGGTTACTCCGTCAACGGCTACGGCGTGGGCGAACTCGTCAAATGCGTGAGTGACGTCACAGAGAAGGACATCGATCGACTTGTCTGCGAATACGCGGACTCGTATGAGTTGCCGCCCGAGCTGAAGAAGGGAATTCGCACCAATCGCTCGGTTCGCAACGCCGCAAGGATCGAGCTCGGCCTGCGCGCATTCCTCGAATCCGGCGGATTCAAAGGATTCACCACGACTTTCGAGGATTTGCACGGATTGGAGCAATTGCCGGGTTTGGGCGTGCAGCGGCTCATGGCAGATGGCTACGGGTTCGGAGCTGAAGGCGACTGGAAAACGGCGGCACTCGTGCGCGCGCTAAAGGTTATGGCCAGTGGTCTGAAGGGCGGCAGCTCGTTCATGGAAGATTACACCTACCATCTCGACCCCGCCGGCAAAATGGTCCTCGGAGCGCACATGCTCGAGGTCTGTCCGTCCATCGCAAATGGCCGGCCATCGCTTCAAGTGCATCCTCTGGGCATTGGCGGAAAGGCACCTCCGGCACGGCTTGTCTTCGACACTGCGCCCGGACCTGCACTGAACGCGAGCATGATCGATCTTGGCAACCGATTCCGGCTGTTGGTCAACGAGGTGGATGTCGTCACGCCCGAACAGCCGATGCCCAAGCTGCCCGTTGCCCGGGCGCTCTGGGTTCCAAAACCCAATTTCGAGGACGCCTGTGCATGCTGGATTTACGCCGGCGGCGCGCATCACACGGCGTTCAGCCATGCTGTTACAACCGAGATGCTCGAGGACTTCGCTGAAATTGCCGGCATCGAGCTGGTCGTCATTGACGCCGAAACCAAAGTGCGCGACCTGAAACAACATCTCAGGTGGAACGAGGTTTACTACGCGCTCAACAACGGATTCCTTGCCTGAAAACAAAACCGAAAGTCGTGGTTGGAATGAGCGGGGGTGTCGATTCCTCGGTCGCAGCAGCACTGTTGCTCGGACAGGGATTCGATGTTGTTGGCGTTCACCTCGTCCTCTCCCATGGTGTGCGGGGTACCGACGCCCGTGGGAACCAAACCGAACGCAGCGTTGCCGATGTTCAGGCGGTTTGCAGGCAGCTCGGTATCCGGTTCATCGCTCTCGACCGCGCCCGCCAATTCCAGTGCAATGTGATCGAGCCGTTCGCTTCTGAATACCGCGCCGGTCGCACCCCAAACCCGTGCGTTTTGTGCAACCAGCGGATCAAGTTCGCAGCCTTGTTGGACACCGCCAGCGAATTGGGAGCCGAACACATCGCCACGGGACACTATGCACGCGTTGAACACCCGACCAGCGAAGGGCGGCATCTGCTCAAACGCGCGTCTGATACGCAACAAGACCAGAGTTACTTTCTGTTTTCTCTCAGCCAGGAGGCATTACGACGTGCCGTTTTCCCTTTGGGTGCATTTCAGAAAGACAATGTCAGAGCACTCGCTCGGGACCTCAAACTCCCCACCGCAGAAAGAGAGGAGAGCCAGGAAATCTGCTTTGTGCCCGACAACGACTATGGTGGTTTCCTTGTTCGGGCGGGCCTCGTTCAAAAGCACAGGGGCGAAATCGTCACCACAGACGGTCGCGTGCTTGGTTACCACGACGGGGTAGAATTCTTTACCGTGGGACAACGGCGCGGGTTGAGAATCGCAGCGGCTCGCCCACTGTATGTTCTTGAACTGGACCCGGCTCGGAACAGGGTGATTGTAGGCTACGCCGAAGAACTCGAGCGGAGGAATCTCACCGCCACGCACTGCAACTGGGTGGCATTCGAATCGCCGCCTCAGATGTTCGATGCCACTGTCAAAATCCGATATCAACACCCGGGCGCAAATGCGATCGTTAAGTGTCCGTCATCGCAGGAAGCGTCAGTTTGCTTTCACGAACCGCAGCGGGCCGTGACGCCCGGGCAGGCGTGCGTGTTTTATCAGGGCGACCTGCTCCTTGGCGGCGGCTGGATCGCATGAGCATGTGCGCTGGATTACTATATTGAGAAATCGATCATTTTTGCGAAGATTTTCAGACTGCGAGTTTGCTTGGTTTGTCAGTATCCGCTTCTCTGGTTGCGAGCAGTGCGGCCACGACAGCGCGGCCTTTGGAGTATAATATTGGATAATCGGCGCGGAA
>Ga0078972_1004908_pt1 | contig 35184 bp, 27 predicted proteins | sample YelNatPaOPGAMG01_FD_67568 | JGI IMG/M metagenome (GOLD analysis project Ga0078972, IMG submission 67568) | Hot spring thermophilic microbial communities from Obsidian Pool, Yellowstone National Park, USA - OP-RAMG-01 (SPADES assembly) (version 2) | ecosystem: Environmental > Aquatic > Thermal...
CCGAATCATGTAGGGCATTTTTAGTCTTAATCCTTTTTTTAATGGACGTTACTCTCTGACTGGATGATGGCTCTCCACAAGCAGCCAATGCAGAAAAAGTCTTAATCCTTGTTTTAATGGACGTTACTCTCTGACCGTATTCGCTTCAACGGTTAACTCCCGAACCCTTAAAAGTCTTAATCCTTGTTTTAATGGACGTTACTCTCTGACCATTCGAAGAGAGACAGGTAATTGACATTATTAACATGTCTTAATCCTTGTTTTAATGGACGTTACTCTCTGACAACTTATGTCTAACATAAAAATTACAACTATGACAAGTCTTAATCCTTGTTTTAATGGACGTTACTCTCTGACACTATTTAAATCAAATTAAATGGATTGCTTTGATTTTGGTCTTAATCCTTGTTTTAATGGACGTTACTCTCTGACATGTAGGAAAGAAGGTGGCTTAGCCACCTTTCTTTTCTGTCTTAATCCTTGTTTTAATGGACGTTACTCTCTGACGCCTTGTCCTTTATAGGCTTGGCGGGGTTTAAGTTATGTCTTAATCCTTGTTTTAATGGACGTTACTCTCTGACCTATTTCAAAGGAAAAGAAAAGCCTATACTACGTTACCCGTCTTAATCCTTGTTTTAATGGACGTTACTCTCTGACTCTGAAAGCTTTGAGCTTTCAGCAGGCTCAATTCGTGTCTTAATCCTTGTTTTAATGGACGTTACTCTCTGACAGCACTTTTACCAAAGCACTGCTTATCAAATTATTACAATCAATATTTAACAGAACTTTACACTTTTTAGCTAAAAATGGGGTCGTTTTTTTGGGGGTGCAAAGGTACAACATTTTTGAGCTCATGTCAATACATTTTTTAAGCATCGCAAAAAATAATTTAACTATTTCAAAAATACACATTTTTCATGAAAATGTAGCAATAAATTAAAAAAAAATGCACTATAGCCACAATGCCATTCAGGAAGCCATGTTTTATGCCAACTAATTGAAGCTGTATATGTTTTTCATTTAAATCTATCCCGATCAACGGTTCTAACTGCAGGGCACAAAAAGTTTCAATTCCTAATTTAATCCTAATTTCACCTCTGCTCTAAATCACACCTTGGGTAACAGTTCCTCTTTTACCCACTTGTAATTTGGTTCTATGTTCAGTATGGTTTGATATATTTTTTTGGCAAGGTTTTTATTGCCGGCTTTTTGGGCGGCAAGACCCATTTGTGTATAGGCGTTGATATACCACCATGTTTTGGGTTTACCGGTAGGATATTCCTTTTCAATTAGCTCAATAGCTTTGCGGTAGAGCTCAACCGCCTCGGTTGGGTTGCCTCCCACTATGGCTGGGGCGTAATGCCGTGCGTTGCCCTTCTCAATGAGCGCATAGTAATTTGTTGGGCTAAGCGCCAGTGCCTCATCAATTAGCGATGCGCTTTTAGGGCCAAGGAATGGCGCCTTGTAGGGGCTTATGGAAATTCGGTAGGCCAAAAGGGCTGCCTGTATGGCATCTGCAGTTGAGCGGTAGGCAGGTAAACTGGACAAAATATTGGCATGTACCTCAGCTTTTTCAATTAGTCGCCTGGCTTTATCGGTTTGCTTTATGCCCAAAAGGTATCCAATGTAGCCGTACTGAGCATGCAAAAGTCTAAATCGGTTTGCAGCGGTTGGGCTTTTGGTGACCAATGCATCGAGCTCATCCAAAACCTTTTCCCAATCGGCCATGTTACCCGACACAAAGGCCTGGTAGAGGCGTTGGTCGTAATCGTCAGCGCTGCCATACACCTGCAAGCCAAACGACGAAAGAGTAAGAACGGCAAGTAATACCAAATATCTAATCATAACTGCTACACTATTTTTCGCCCTTTCCACGTTAAGGTTCCATTTTTACGATTTTTTTCCCAACGGATAACCATCTGCATGAACGACAGCTGCTGCAAGGGGAAAAGTATAACAGTTTTAAAAACATTTTGTTTCGAGAGGTCGGCAATCATTATACGGGCCATTAGTACCGAGAAAAAGTAAATAAAAATCAACGGGAAGGGCATAAAAAATAGCACGGCAAAAGGGCCCAGGGTGGTTATGGCAGCAAAAACAAACATAACATTACGGTTACCCCCAAAAAACTCGCAGACATTTTTGGAAAAGCCCTCAATGGCATCGTTACCGCTTACGTACATCCTACAGCGGATATCGCCAGGCAAACCAAGCAGCGTAGCCATCCGGTATCCTAAACGTTTAATGGTTCGAGCTATGAGAATATCCTCCACAGGGTTGTTGCGGAACATCTCATGGAAACGATGGTTTCGGTAGGTCTCAGCCCTAAACATCATCATTTGGCCATTGGCAGCCGAAAGCGAACTGCGGCGGCTCCACATAACCAATTTGAGTGGCAGCAACGACAGTAAAATCCACTGCATAACCGGAACGGTAATAGCCTCGCCAAACGAGCCCAAAACCTGGTAAGGGAAAAACGAAAGCAAATGAAGTTTCTTGTGCTGCATGTAGGCAAGGGTTTGCTCCACAAAATCTTTCTGTACTCTTACATCGGCATCAAGGAAAAGCAGGTAATCGCCCTTGGCTTGAAGGGCAAGCTGATGGCAGGCGTTGTTTTTACCTAACCAGCCATCGGGTAAACCATTGCCATTTATCAACCTAAATCGGCCATCGGCCTTAACAAACTCCTCAACAATTGGGCCGGTGGCATCGGTAGAGGAATCGTTGTAAACAATTATCTCAATACTGCCATAGGTTTGCGATTGCAAATCGGTAAGCAAGTTACGGATATTGGCCTCCTCGTTGCGGGCAGGAATAAGCACCGAAACACTATCGGGCGACTTTAACGGGTATTTACTTAGGTAGGGCTGGGTAAGGTAGTTGAAAAGCGCAACCAAAAACCGAACGAAGGCAAAAACCACAATGGGTAAAACTATGTAAAACAGTATCATTGCCTGTGTATTTTATCCTGTTTATGAATACTTTGCTTTAGGAAAAGATTATAGGTTAGCTGGAACTGGGTAAGGTTAAAATCGGCTAACCGGTCGTACTCCTGCAGGTAAATGGTTAACGAGGGTTTAGGGTATGCGTAGTAATCGATAAGGTTGGCACACATGAGTAACCTGAAATTATCCGCTTGCTCCACTATCCGTTCAATCCCTTTCTGAAACTCAAGAGCCATGTGATGCTGGCTGTAGAGCTTGCCTTGCGGGTAAAACACCAAAAGGTTGTTGGGCTGCTTAATAACCTCATGGGCAAACCTAAGGCTCTCCAGCATACCCTTTGATGTTGGTGCAATGGAAAACGCTCCCAGCTTAGCAAAAAAACGGTGCTTGGCAAGTTCGCTTTCGAGCATCATCAGGTAAAACTTCTTGTGAAGAAGCATGGTGTTCAATTTCCAGGCAAAGAAACCGTCCCACCAGCTAAAGTGGTTGGGCACCAGTAGAATTGAGCGGTTATCGGGAATAAAATCGCCCTCAATTCGAATTTCTCTGAAATTTCGTTTCAGAATATGGTTGAAGTAGGCATTGAAAAACCTCTCGTACAATGCGTTATGTGCCGGTTTAATCACTTTGATACCAAATTTAAATCAACCTAAAAATAAGGTTTAAGGCGATAAAAAACAAACCATGCATCACCGTAAAAATATTTGCCAGTGGGTTATACAGTTTTGGTGCAAACCTATAAAAGATGCTAAACACCAAGAGCGAGAACAAAAACCAGCCGATATAGTTATGCAAGGGTGGCGTTACCATATCCCACCTCCACATATCGAGCCGAATGGCCACGGGTTCAAGTATCCAGTCGAATACCGTTAGTATAGATGCCGATGCAACCGATTTTAGGGTAACACTGGTATTCCAATGCTGCAAAACAAATGCAACAAGGTAAACAAGCATCATCCAGTTAATGGCCATGTTGAAAGGCGTGCCAAATAAGCCAGGACCCAAAGAACCACCGTATGTGTAGCAACCAAAAATAAGGCCGGTGTTGGTTCCAATGGCTTCAATTGAAAAACCCATAATACCAATCAAAGCCATAATAAGCCAGAACCTCCTGTTGGTTGGCTTATGGAAAAGCATCAGCATCAAAAACGATAGAGGGACAAAATAGGTGGTCACCCTAAAGTATTGTGGATTATCAATTTTAATTGATATGCCAGCCACACCTATTAGGTAGGCTATGGGGATTAGCACTTTAAAAAACTTAGTAAACTGCTCCATGCTAAAGGGTTTTGAAATAGCTATCCACTATTTTAGCCGAAGCCAGGCAAAGGGGTATTCCTCCACCCGGATGAACGCTACCGCCAACAAAGTAAAGGCCTTTCACGTTTTTGCTGCGATTGGGGTGGCGGTTAAATGCAGCCATTCGGTTATTTGAGCTAATTCCGTAAAGCGAACCACGGAACGACCCAGTGCGCTGTTCAATTCTCAGGGGGTCGAGATAATCCTCTGCAACAATCAAATTGGCAAGGTCGATACCCACCATGCGTTTTACCTTGGCCAGTATAGCCTCACGGGCTTTAAGCCTGAGCTCATCCCAGTTCTGACCGGTGTTTGGCGGAACATTTATCATCACAAACCAGTTCTCGTGCCCATCGGGGGCATCGGAAGCAATGCGCTTTGATGTAATAAAAATGTAAACGGTAGGGTCATCGGAAATTGATCCCTGTTCCATAGCTTTAAACTCCGAAAAGTAATCGGCGGCAAACAGAATGTTATGAACGTCGAGTTCAGGGTGGGTTCCCTTTACACCAAAGTAAAAGATTAAAGCCGATGATGAAGGCTGCTGGGCAGCCAATCTTGAAGCCAAGGGCACCTCGCTCAACATGGTTTGGTATGCCGTGAAAATATCGGTGTTGTTTACCACATAGTTGCTTTCAACACCACTTCCATTAACCTTTATGCCCACTACACGGCCATTTCGGATATCAATTCTATCGACATGAGTATTATAAAAGAATTCCACTCCCAAGCCCTCAGCAATTCGAACCAGCTCAGTTGTTATAGCATACATCCCAGTATTTGGGAAGTATGCTCCAATGTTATGCTCCAAATGGGGTATCATGGTAAGGGTACCAGGGGCAAGGTATGGGTTTGAGCCGTTATATGTGGCATACCTATCGAAAAGCTGAATGGTACGGAAATCGGAAAAAAACTTACAGTTCACCTCGTGCATGGTTTCAAACGCCTTGAGCTTTTTAGGGTTCATGGCAAGCTTGAGCGATTGTAGGGTAAAAAAGTTCTTTAGCTGTGGGAAAGGGCTATATACAAAGGTATTGGCCGTAAGTTCGTATAGTTCCCTACTCTCCTTGAGGTACCGCAACACATCGGTGCGCTTATCGTGCAACTTTTCGGCAACCTCGTCGGCAAAGCGTTCGGGCTCTGCCCAGGCATTAAGAATGGTGCCATCGGGGAAAAAGTAACGGGTAATGAGGTCAAGCTTGTGGTAACTGAAAGCCTTAGTGCTATCATCTGCAATAAGTTCGTCAACCAGCTGGGGCAAAGTGAATAACGAGGGGCCAGCATCGAACCTGAAACCATTTACCCTTAACTCATTGAGCTTACCCCCAGCCTTAGCCTGTTGCTCAAAAACCTTAACCTTGTAGCCTTTTCGGGCTAACCTGACAGCCGTGGCAATTCCGCCAATCCCTGCCCCAATTGTTGAAATCGTTTGCATATTTTTTAAACAAAATAAGACGTTTTGCGGTTTATACTCATGGTAAATTTAATTAAAATTGTATATTTAATGTGTGTTAATCTGTTTTAAATAGTAAATAAGTATTTATGGCAAAGAAAGTTGTAATTGTTGGGACAGGTCTTGGTGGATTATCAACTGCATTGAGGCTTACTACATTGGGTTTTGAGGTGGAAATGGTTGAGAAGTTTCATCAACCGGGTGGCCGTTTGAATAAGCTGCAACGCAACGGTTATACCTGGGATATGGCCCCAACCTTTTTCTCCATGAGTTACGAGTTCAGAGAGCTAATTGATTTCTGTAAGATAGATAAACCTTTTGAGTTTTATGAACTCGACCCGCTTTACAAGGTCAACTTCAGCAATTCAAAAAGATATTTTACCATACATAAGGATATTGATAAGCTGGCGCAAGAGTTTGAAGGCATTGAGGATGAATTTGCCGAGAAGATGTATCGATACCTTGAAAAAACAGGCAAGCTTTTCCACGATGTGGAAAACCGAATTGTTCGGCGCAACTTCAACAGCCTGCTTTCCTACGCATTGGGATTGGCCTCAGTACCCTGGGGGCATGCTCCTTTGATGGTTAAATCGATGTGGGATGAGCTTAACCGAAGATTCACCAGCTACGAGGTTAAGGTGATATTCTCGCTGGTGGCATTCTTTTTAGGAGCCACTCCATTCGATACACCTGCTGTTTACTCCATACTAACCTACACAGAACTCAAATACGATGGCTACCACAACGTGCGTGGCGGTATGTATAGAATTGTTGATGGCATTGTTGATATTCTATTAAAGCGAGGCGTAAAATTCCATTACAACACTGAGATTGTTGATGTTAAATTCCGCAATGGACAGGTAACCGATGTAATAGACCAAAACGGGAACCCATGGAGTGCCGACATTTTTGTTATAAATGCCGATGCAGCCTGGTTCAGAGGTGCTATTCTTAAACGCAAAGCTTACAGCGAGCCCAAACTCGATAAAATGAAATGGACACTTGCTCCATTCACCATCTACCTTGGAGTAAAAGGTAAAATTAACGGGCTAAGTGTTCATAACTACTTTTTAGGAACCAACTTTAAGGAATACAGCTCAAAAATCTTTAAAAATCAGGTAAGCCTTAAAAAACCTTACTACTACGTTAACGTTCCTTCCAGAGCCAACCCTGAATTTGCCCCACCAGGCAGCGAGAGCCTTTTCATACTTTGTCCTGTTCCCGATTTACGCTATAAGCCCGATTGGGCCGATAGCCATGAGCTGGCCAGCAATATTTTAACCGACCTTTCGGAAAGAGTCGATTACGATATTGCCAGCAACCTCGACACCCAAATAATTTACAACCCTACCCACTGGCAAAAAATGTTTAACCTTTACAAGGGCAGCGGGCTTGGCCTTGCCCACGATTTAAACCAAATAGCCTACATGCGTCCCCATAACACCGACGAGAAATTTAAAAACCTTTTTTATGTGGGATCGAGCACTATTCCCGGAACGGGCTTGCCAATGGCTGTTATAAGTTCAAAATTAACCACCGAGCAAATTATAAAACGATATGATGGGCGATAGACTCGAACTATATAATAATGTATGTTTAGAGTGTAGCAGGATTACAACCAACCGCTACAGCACAAGTTTTTCCTTAGGGACACGCCTTTTCGATAGGCCTACCCGTGATGCCATTTACGCTATTTACGGTTTTGTGCGCTTTGCCGATGAAATAGTGGACTCATTTCATCAGTTCAATAAGCCTGAACTGCTTGCCCTCTTTAAAGCAGATACCTATAAAGCCATTGAAGAGGGCATCTCGCTGAACCCAATACTGCAAAGCTTTCAGCTTGTGGTTAACCAGTACAGCATAGATAGGCACCTTATAGATGCCTTTCTGCAAAGCATGGAAATGGATCTTAACCCCACAACCTACGATAGGAATAAAATAGGCGAATACATTTACGGTTCGGCTGAAGTGGTTGGACTAATGTGCCTAAAAGTTTTTTGCAACGGCGATCAGGTTAAGTATGAAAAACTTTACCAACCAGCCCGAAGACTTGGTGCAGCATTCCAAAAAATCAATTTCTTGCGCGATATAGGCGAGGACTTCAACGATCTTGGCAGGGTTTACTTCCCAAATGTCGATTTCAACAACTTTACTGCGGAACAAAAGCTACAAATTGAAGCCGATATAAAATCGGATTTTGATGCCGCACTTTTAGGAATTAAAATGCTGGGTAGCAATTCAAAACTTGGGGTTTTTGTGGCTTACCGTTACTACTTATCGCTGTTTAATAAAATCAAACGGATACCGCCCAACAAATTACTTGGCAAACGTTACCGCATAAGTAATACCAAAAAAATGTTGCTGCTGGCAAGTAGTTGGGCCGGAGTAAAAATAGGTTTGATCTAACCCAACTAATAATTAGTTTGGTAAAAAGTAGCCACCTAATGATTTTTTTGGGGAAACATTAATATTTTCCCTTCAATTAACCCTATGTTTATCAATCTAATTTAGAGTTAACCGAACAGGCTGGCATCTATCACTATTATACAAATCTTTTTAAAATCTGTATATCAATAAATTAGAGACTATAATAATAAACCATGCATTTGTAATATTCCTCTTTCGAGACCTGTAGCCATGCGCTGTTCATAATTCAACTGCAATTGTTAATATTTTTTTTCAAACATCAAGCATTGCTTAGTATTTGTATATCAATACATTAATATTATAAAAAATAATTTAATAACATTTTTTATGATTGAAAATCCCTAAAAGCCTTGCAAGGGTAAACAATGTATTTAACTAATTCTAATATTTGAATATAATTTGCCCATAGAAAATTGGGGCTAAGTAATTTGATGACAACACATTAAACCGAAAAACGATGAATGGTGAACTTGAATTCGAGCGCTTTGAGCAAGCGGATTACACCGACGAAGATGAACCTCCAAGTGGTGGTAAGTATGAAAAGTATATAGATTCCGCCAATTTCATAGAGATTAAAAATCAATCCACCAAAACATTCCCTGTAAGTGAAAATACGCGCAATTTTATTCAGGAGTTTTACCCCGGCGTAACTTATGAAGAATGGAATAGTTGGCGTTGGCAACTAAAAAACAGCATCACCTCAATAAAGCAATTAAGCAATTTTATAAAACTCACCCCCGAAGAGATTGAAGCCATTGACAATCCACATCATGCTTTGCCATTGAGAATAACCCCATACTATGCCAGTTTGATAGGCAGGGGCAATGCTTCCGATCCCATTAGGCGTTGTATGGTTCCAACCATAAACGAACTAACGCTCTCCAAAGGGGAATCATCGGATCCATTGGAAGAGGAGCATTTCAGCCCAGTTCCAAACCTGGTACACCGCTACCCCGATAGGGTTTTATTCCTAACCACAGGCTTTTGCTCGGCATACTGCCGATACTGCACCCGCTCACATATGGTGGCAAAGGATAAGTGCCATGTTGGAATTGAAGCATGGCAACCAGCCCTTGAGTATATTAGGAACCACAGCGAGGTTAGAGATGTACTGATATCGGGTGGTGATCCATTAACCATGAGCGATTCGCACATTGAATACCTATTGCGCAACCTCAGAGCAATAAAACATGTTGAGATCATAAGAATTGGTACCAAAGTGCCAGTGGTTTTACCTCAGCGCATAACCCATAACTTGCTGAAAATTCTCAAGCAATACCACCCGCTATACATCAGCATTCACTTTACACACCCCGCCGAACTCAGCCCAGAAACTGCCGAAGCATGCACACGTTTGGCAAATGCTGGAGTACCATTGGGTAGTCAAACCGTTTTGCTCAAAGGTATTAACGATAATATTGATACCATGAAAAGCCTTATGCAAGGGCTGCTTAAAATAAGGGTTCGTCCTTATTACATCTACCAGTGCGACCCCATTCCAGGATCGAATCACTTCAGAACAAAGGTTTCCAAAGGGCTTGAAGTAATAAAAGGCTTGCGAGGCTTTACAACTGGCTACGCCGTTCCAACCTTTGTTATCGACGCCCCTGGTGGTGGCGGTAAAATCCCCTTACTTCCGGAGTACTATCAGGGCGAAGTTGATGGTATGGTAATTTTAAAGAATTACGAGGACAAAACTTTCTACTACCCCAACCCAATTGATTAACAACTGATTATTCTGGCATTATGTTGAAAGTGGGATTGACCTACGACTTGCGTAGCGATTATCTTAAGCAAGGGTATTCCGATGAAGAAACAGCCGAATTTGATTCGGAAGAAACAATTGAAGCCCTTGATAATACTCTTACCTCCCTGGGGTACAAAACTCAACGAATAGGCAATATTTTTTCGCTGATCGACAGGGTCAATAAAGGCGAACGATGGGATTTTGTGTTCAACATTTGTGAGGGTATGCATGGAATTGGACGCGAAGCCCAAGTTCCGGCATTACTCGATGCGTATAACATCCCCTATGTTTTTTCCGACCCCATGGTTCTGGCACTTACCCTTCACAAAGGGCAAACCAAACGGGTTGTTAGGGATTGCGGCATTCCTACTGCCGATTTTGCAATTATTGAATCGGTTCAGGATTTACAGCATATCAATTTGCCATATCCCCTTTTTGCAAAACCAGTTGCCGAAGGCACTGGGAAAGGTATCGATGGAAAATCAGTAATTAGCTCGCAATCCGAATTAAAAGTGGTATGCAGCAACTTGCTTAACAGGTTTCGCCAGCCGGTTTTGGTTGAAACATACTTACCTGGCAGAGAGTTTACAGTAGGTATAGTTGGTACTGGCACCAATGCCAAGGCCATTGGCGTGATGGAAATTACTATTACCTCAAAAGCCAAAGAACAAACCTATTCATTCCACACCAAGGAAAACTGGAAGGGAGTAGTAGAATACGCCATGGTATCGGGCGAGGTTGAAAAGACGTGTTCCGACACGGCATTGAATGCATGGCGCTGTTTAGGCTGCCGCGATGGCGGGAGGGTCGACATAAAGATGGATGCAAATGGCATTCCCAACTTTATAGAGGTAAATCCCTTGGCAGGGCTTAATCCCTCGCACTCCGACTTGCCAATGCTCGCCCGTAACAATGGAATCGAATACAGGCAACTTATCAAATTAATAGTAGATTCTGCAATACTCAGGCTAAATGGTAAAGTATGATTCTGAAAAATTTAAAGGGAGTTATTCTATACAACGAACTATCGGCAAACGCTGGCCCCGATGAGGCTGATGTTCTGGATCAGGTAAATGTAGTTGCCGATGCGTTAAACTCATTGGGAATCGAACATACTACTCTGGAATTCTCGCTTAACCTCCAAAAGGTTCAGGATAGATTAATGGCATTGAATCCCGACTTTGTGTTTAACCTTGTAGAATCGGTCAACAATAAAGGGAATCTCATATTCCTTGCGCCTGCCTTACTAAACTCACTATCTATTCCTTACACCGGTGGAACCCTGGAAACCATTTTTCTAACTACCTCTAAAACCCTTACCAAGGAACTCATGGATAAGACCAACTTGCCCACCCCTTCATGGTATCAGGGAAAAGGTAACTTTATTGCAGAAAGTGGCAGAAAATACATCGTAAAGCCCATTTGGGAAGATGGATCGCTTGGCCTTGACGAGAATTGCGTTTACGATGCAACCGATCCGGCACTTGTAAAGCAAGTTGAAGCCCTAAACTTCAACACCCACTTTGTGGAAGAGTACATCGATGGGCGGGAGTTTAACATATCCATTTTGGCTGGGCCTGAAGGCCCAACTGTACTTCCTCCGGCCGAAATCATTTTCGATAGCTATGCACCCTCTAAGCCCAAGGTAGTTGGTTACAAAGCCAAATGGGACGAAAGTAGCTTTGAGTATTTACACACCCATAGAACCTTTGATTTTCCTGAAAGCGATGGCAAACTACTTAAGCATCTCCAATCGATTTGTATTGATTGCTGGAATGCTTTCAGCATTAATGGTTATGCACGGGTCGATTTCAGGGTTGACCAAAAGGGCAATCCATATATTCTGGAAATAAATGTAAATCCATGCATTTCGCCCGATAGCGGCTTTTATGCCGCTTGCCAAAAGGCATCAATTCCATTTAACGAAGCAGTTAACCGTATAATTAACGACATACCAAAATTTAAGTCGTAAAGCCATGCAGGGACTATCAATCAGAACTGAACCAACACCAATGGACATTGAAATTGTCAGAAACATTGTGAGTTCATCGGGATTTTTTCACGATTACGAGATACCTGTTGCCGTTGAGTTAGTACAGGAAAGGATAGAAAAGGGCGAAGCAAGTGGGTATTTCTTCGTTTTTGCCGATATAAACGGCGAAACCGTATCGTATGCCTGTTTTGGGCCAATACCTTGCACCAAAAGCAGCTACGACCTTTACTGGATTGCCACCAGAAATGATTTTAGGGGTAATGGCGTTGGCAAGATTGTTCTGAAAGAAGCGGAAAACCAAATCAAAAAACTTGGCGGTAAAGCCATATACATTGAGACATCGTCGAAACCGCTCTATAAGCCAACCCAGCAATTCTACCTTGGTAATGGCTATACCATTGAAGCCATTCTCAAAGATTTTTACGATGTTAATGATGATAAACTAATATTTACAAAGCGATTTAATTAGTATTTAGCATCATCAACATAAACTAAGCAATTGTTAACCGTATAAAAAGCCCTGCGTTATGCAGGGCTTAATACTTTTATTCGGGAATATCAATCTTTTGAATAGTCATTTCCGATTGCCCTCCATCGGCAGTCATAACAGTAATTCCATAGATATTTGAACCTTTTGCGGGTGATGAATCAACAAACTCATTAACCTCGGGTTTAAGGCCTTTGAGTTCAACAAAATCGTTATCGTTGGTTTTCCTGTAAAGCACAAACCAGTATCCGGCTGGCTGATTTGCGGTGTATTGCCATTTTAGCGTTACCGATTTACTTTGTTTGTTATACCGGGCAGTAAACTGCTTAACCGATTCACGTTTACCGGTGTCGTAAGGCCGAGCCGCTATGGTATTGGCCATCTTGGAAACATTTCCGGAACTATCGACACTTACCAGAGAGTAGTAGTAGGTTGTTTTGGGAATAACCTTCAAATCGACATATTTTCCTAAGCCTGGCTTAAGGCTGTCTATCACGGTCCACTGCGAATCGTTTTCGGTTCGTCGCAGAACACGTTGTATGGCCACATCGGAACTTGGGCTGCAATACCAATTGAGGGTTACCGACTTATCGGTAACCGAAAAATCGGAGATAACAGCCGGGGCGGGCGGATTAGAATCGGGACGGCGCAACCTTAGAATGGGCGACTGCTCCGAATACTGATAGCGGCTATTAACTGCTGCTACCCGGTAGTATATGTTCCGCGACAGGGTATTGAGCGAAATAGAATCGACAAATACTGTGTCGGGATGAATATTTCCTGAAACTGCGATGAACTCATGCGAAGGATCGTTTGCCCTGTAAACTCTATATCCAATAATGTTTTTAGAACTAACGGGTTTCCACGATAGGATTACGCGACCACTTTTATCGATTTTACCCGTAACATCTTGGGGTGGCATTGGAACTGGCGTTTCGGTAAGGGTAGCCAGAACGGGGAATGAAAATCCCAAATTACCGGCAGAATCAACAGCAGCTACCATTAAGTAAGCCTCAAATTCATCGCCTAAATCTACTATATATTCCTTTGCGTTTTTGGCAAGGGGCTTTGCTGTTATAAACCGATAGTTGTTGTTAGCCGAATTGCTTTGCGACACAACAAAACCCTTTAAATCGGATGGTTGGGATTTGTATTCCCAAGTAAGTTTAATTTTTCCGGGAGCAATCTGCTTGGGTTTATTTAGAACGGGTGCTGGTGGCGGGGTAAGATCGCGCGAAAAAGCCTTTATCTCCGATGGGTTACTTAACTCGCCAAATGGTGTTATGCCAACTAAGCGGTAAGAATAAACCTTATAGTTGATTGTTGCGGTATCGATATACAGGATATTCTCGGTTGGCTCCTGGCCACCTCCCTGGGCATAAACAATGGGAACTTGGTTCCTAAGCTTAAAGCTTTTCCCACCATCGTCGGAACGGTAAAGGTAAAAACCAATAAAATCGGAATTTAGGCTATTGGGCCAAACAAGTTGAATGGATCCATCGCCACTTCGAAAATCGAAACCGACCGGAGGATCGACACCTTTGCTTGGCAAGGTTTCAACCATAACGTATGCAGTATCGAATGCCATTTCGCGTGTAGTAGTAGCAACGTAAACCCGGTATATGTATCGCATGTTAACCGACACATCCTTGTCAACATACCTCAGCCCCAATGCATTGGCAGTAATAGGATCGTTATCGGCTGCAAAAAGGGCAAACGAATATCGATTCGAGAGCTCATCGGCTGCGTTGCGTAAATTGATTAAACTATCCGATTTCAAAGGATTAGGCACAAACAGCTTACCATAAAGGGCTTGGGCAGCAATGGCCGAAAATTTATTGTTAGGCCCGGCATACTGCATCCAAGCGTCGAGCGGCATGGGTTTAATGGGTTGCTGCACTACTGCCTTATACGCTTTTGCGGTAATATCCATGCCGTCTTCCACTGTTAGGCGTTCAACCCGGTAACCCAACGTGTTAGCAATTGCCCAACCACCAGCAGCAGTTGGTGCCCAACGTAAAACCACCGAGTCGGAAGTGGCACGGGCTATCAATTTAATTGAAGTATAATTAGAATCCGATTTATCAACCTTTTGCCCAAAACTGTTAAAGTGTATAAGCAACATAAGCATTGCCATAACGCCAATTATCCTATATCTATTTTTATTGGTTTTCATTGCCTCCGATTTTAGAAGTTGATATTATACTGTAAGTTACCGTATATCTCATTATAATTTTGGGTAATTACTCCATAGCCCCTATAGCTATTATTGGTGATGAAGAAACTCAAGCTGCCAAATTTTTTAAGGCTATACGAGGCGTTGATCCTGAATACCAGTTGGGTGCTTTGATCTTTAACCTTAACCCAGTTCACGCCCAAACTGGCCGATGCATTCAGTCTATCCTTGAAAAATCGCTTTCCAATAGTTTCGCTCACATGAGCAATTTTAGAGCTATATATGTCCATATCGGTCTTATTGCTTAGTACAGTGGTGCTAAACGATAACGAACTTGGCAATGTAAGGATATGGATAAGATTCACCCCGCTCGTTTTCACAGTGTTGAGGTTTTGGGTATAGGCATTCTTGTCAGTTGAGTTCTGGTAATTTACTGTAAGCATAAGGTTGTTGGTGCCACCAAGGGCATTGAACATTAATCGTGGAGTTAAAGTGTATGAGTCAAAAACATTCGATATCCGTAAGGTATCAATTTTATGTCCCGACTCAATTTGGTTTTTACTATATGTACCATCAATGCCAAATATTTTTGTAACCTGATAAGTAGCACTAACCATACCAGTTAACCTACTTGTGGTAGCCAAACGGTTATCGCGCAGGTTATTATAGCGCACACCCAATCGAGCACGCAGCATAAATTTGTTCTGGAATAATCGAATTTTAGGAGAGATGGTGTATTCCAATAAATCGTTTGGCATAAGGGCATAGCCAAGGGTGTTAAAGCCGGGGCCAATCCATCGGGCACCCAGCGAGACCGACCAATAAGCCGATGGATTAAGATCAAGGCTCAATTTACCTGCCCCATCGATACGCGATGAGGCATTAGGAGTGAAAAGAAACCTTGGAACATTCACCTTAACGTTATCCAACGCATCGGAATTGAGGTTCGACGAAAAAGCCGATACTGCACCTTCGCCATTTAGGCTAACGTATTTTCCGAGTTTAATACCAAAATCAATAGAGGTTACCAGATTTTCGGCAGGCATAACCCTGATCGAATCGCTTTTAACCGATGCCGAATCGTCCTTTGCATGGAAAAGGTTAACATTAAAGTATGATTTGGAAAGATTCCCATAGCCAAGTGATAAAGCGTAGGCATTTTGGCTGTAAACACCCGGCGCGAAGCTAACCTTATCGGGCTCAATAGCTTGCCTGCTTCGTCCGTAAACCGCTTTGAGCCTGAAATTACCGGGAGTTAGTTCAAAACCTCCTCCCAGCAAACGCAAATCGCCAAATGTTAGGTCGGAAAAACGAGTTGAGAAGTAACCCGCATGCAATGTAAGCCAATTCGATACCTTTGGGCTAACACCAAACTGGTTAAACGGTTGCTGAAACCGGGTTTGCCCTGTTGTAAAGTAAAACTCAAAGGGTAATTCAACCATATCCCAAAGCATAACACTTGCCCTAACAATACCATACTGCATATTGCTTGGCTGGCGGGGATCAATTCCGCTGGACGAGTAAAAGTTGCTGGTTAGGGTTGCCGAGGCCTTAAAGTCGATTTTGGACTTCTTGGTTTCTTCCTGTGCCTGAACATGGAGAAAACCATTAACCAGGCAGGCTATTATACCAACTTGCAGATACCTTTTCATACTCCGCGGGTTTGTGATTTAGTAAATAAAAGGTTTGCTTATGGTAACAGGCTGTGTATCGACACCCCTACAACCAAAGTAGTCGTAGTAAAAATTCAAAGGATAGGTCCCCCTGTACATCCTTTGATAATACCTACTAACAATGGTGTTTAACCTACTTCTATTGCTTGCAGTAAGCGATATCAGAGGATTCGAAAGAATTGCAATAGCCCTATTTTTTAGGCTAATAAAATCGGCAGGAACAATAATTCCATGATTGTAAGTTAGCTTGATATAGGGTGCTGATGACGATTGGAATAGATTCAGATTTTGGGGTTGATTTGAAGTAGAGTAACCACCCGAAACTTGCGTTGCTGCTCCAGTAGATGATTGTGTTACACCTCCTAATCCGAAGGGTTGTCCAAGATCATTTGCTGAAACAGGCATGCTTGAGTTGAAATCGATATCAACAAAGTTCAGCGAGGGATCGCTCAAATACTGATTATAGCGAATAGGCCCTTGCCAGTAATTTTTAGTTCGCATCCATTCAATTTCATCGTAAACCATTGGATTGGCAAATTGATTATGCCACTGCGAGTTACGCTCCCAAGCGTTTATCTTAACCAAAGGGCCAAACCTGTTTACAGTGCCCGACGAAACCCATGTAATTGGGGTGAAATCGAAACGATCGAAACATTCACCCCCTTGATAAGTGGCAGTTAAACGTTCAAAATTCCCATTAGCCTGTACGGTTGTGGAAATATGGTTGAACGAAGCTAACTTCTGGTTCAACGTGTTAAACCTACTGGTCTTGAACCAAATAGCATACAACAACCATTCGCCCGAAGAAAGGTTTGAGTTCTGGGTTATTGTTCTCCGAACAAGATTAACCTGTGATCCATTTCTATTGTAGATATTGGTTTCATTTACGTTCAAAGTTGATGATCTTCCACCACCACTTATGAATTGCTGCCCCATTTCAAGCATTCGAGCCAAATTAGGATCGTTTGGTATCTCCTTTCTAATGAGCTGGATATAATAGGATTTCCCATTCACCAAATTAGGAATATCAAAGAGCAATGTAGCAGTGGAAGCATTGTAGGTAAGGGGTACATCAACGGGCATTAAAGCTATATCGGTAGGCATGAACCTGGCAACAAATTGCACATCATAATTTTGGCGCGGTTCAAATAGGTAGTTTTGTCCCGATTTGAGCTGAACCCGGCCGGCACGGCATTCATCCTGCAAGAAGTATTGATGCCCCATTACCGGGTAGCTATAGGCAACATTTTGTGCGGTAATATGGTCGGGACGCGACCCCGTTCGGAAGGTTGCTACAACTTGCTGTTTTATAACCTGCCCATTTTGATTAGTAGCCGGACGCCACAACCCATTGACAAGTTCTTCGCCATACACTGAAGCCATTACCTTAAAGTTGGTATTTCCTTCGAGCATCTCGAATGGTTTATAGTAGGCTGAAAATCCTTCGGAATCAATATTTATTCTACCAGGAATTGAATCGTTATTAGCAGCACTTACTATTTTAAACCTATCAATCTTAACCCTGAATTTACGAATACGGGTTTCACCGTTGTTGGTCATTTCCTTAACCTCAAAAGGCTCATTTAGCTTGAAATTCAAAGCCAGTTGTGCCTCTGTTGAGACATCCACTCCGTTTTGTCCTCCAGTAGGACTAATATCGGAAATCAGGTCGATACGCGAGAGCGGATTATCGCCAACCATTTGGCATTCTTCGCCCATGCTGAAACGATAGTTGCAATACCCCTTAACGGCACCGCCGAGAATATTGTAATTACCTCCAATTGCCCCTTTCATCCAAGTTGGATTAGGCAATCCCGCCTCGAGCATGGCTGCTGAGTTCAAGCTAAGAATTTCATAGTCACCACTGGTAAACCATACATCCACATGCATACCGATGGACGCATTAAGGTAGGCATAAACCTGTCCCGTTGCATACCAGCCGTTGATACCCATTTCGCCACTTCTACCATCGCACGACATGCCATTATACTTAAGCATTGCCATATCGTAACCAGCTTGTGCGGCCACATTACCATAGAAAATCATGTATTGCTGACGCCCCGTGTTAAACCCAGTGCTTGCTCCTAAAGCTAACCCATTCCCTGTTTCAATCATAGGACTTCGGGTTTGGGTATAACCCGGAAAGGCTTGCTGAACTTCAGTTGGTAATGGAGGCGGTGAGGGAAGTTGCTGCCCAACCATCAGGTAGGCATCACTCCTAAGCCAATCGGCAAAGGTTAAGCGCATGCGATTTTCAGGCTCACCAAACTTCACGTACCATATATCAGGGGCAAAATGCATAACCATTTGACCGGTGCCCGTAAGGGGTTGGTAATTTACATTTGCATTGAATACCCCATGTAGGGTTTGTTCTGGAACACTATAGGTAATATCGGCATCGGCGGTTATTTTTGCCTTACTCCTATCGGCAATGCTGCAAAGCATATACCCGTTCCCTGTTAAAGAAACTGAACCCAAACCACCGCCACTTTGGAACTGAGCCTGTAATGTAAAGTCGCCGTTAAATGTCTCGGCCGACGGATGTGTTCCCATAACAACCATAGCCGATAGTCCTAACAATGCGGTATTGTCGGGCACATAGGTAAACCCCGAATTGGTTTTTGATGGATTTTTGCTGCTATCGGGAGCCGCTGCCTGTTCAGCAAGGTTTGTTGTGCCGGAACGGCGCATCTTGTACCATGCTCCACCACCAAAACCATACAAGGCAAAATTGGTAAATACCGGAAGACCAGATGGTAAAATGGTTTTAGCATCAATATACCAGTATCTAAAATTGTTAACCTTTCCAAACTGAGCAGTTGCTGAGGCTGTTATTTTATCGACAAAACTTGCAGTAACTGCACCCCTATAACCATCGCCATAGGTGGCATCGGATTGGAAAAGGTTTAACCCACCATGTATTTTAACTGCACCCAAATCGGCGTTTACGCCAATGGAATCGAGCTCAGCCCCATCAAAAATAAAGCGTTGTCGTCCTTGTTCGTTAAGCAGCTTGCTCCAAAAGGTCAGCTTAGTAGTACCATTCACTGCATTCGATCCTGACTGTAGCCCGATATTCAAGTTAAAGCGAATTCCTGGGCCGAATGCGCCATTGCTAAAACGGGTGACAGAACTTACACCATCAATATTTACCGGAAATCCCGCTAAAGCATGTTGTGGGCTGGCAAAATCCCAACTACCGTTCTCAACATAGGGTTCATAGGTTTTAAACTTAAGCCCTTCAACCTTAATTCCCTTAAAATCAATTTTCGACAAAATATCGTTAGAACCCTCAAACGACAAGGTCGCATTGAGATTGGCCTCGGCTTTAACATCTTTTTTATCGTAGGTTACTTTGATTGAGGTTGCGGGGTCAATTTTCATTTTAAGCGGAAGCCACGATATTGGAATATCTCGCTCATAACCATGCTCAGTGTTTACAACCAGTTCAAGAGTATAGTCTTTACTGATAGTATTATTATCCTGGTTAACGCTTCGGTTAAAAAGTCCGTTATAAACAAATAGCGTGTCGGTGAATGATGTTTTAATTCTTCCCCTCATTCGCCAATTGATAGGAGTGTTATTAATCATCTCCGCCCTGAGAGTATCAATACTTCCTCCCCAGCCCCCAAAGTCGCCATCCAACTGCTGAAAAATATTCTCAGCATAGAGTTTCCCAGTAATACCATTACGGTCAATGATTAGGTTTGAAACCTGTATTTTGGGGTTTGCATCGTCAAAAGTTTTCAGTTTATCAGGGAGTTTAACCTCGGCGTTCTTGATATAGAAACCTTTCCAGGTATTTGTTTTATCGCCCGTGTAGCCGGTTGGGAATGAAATGCTTTCAGGATTTCGGGTGGTAGTAAAATCGAACACCATGCTATTCACCTTCATCTTAAAGCCCGGGAGTTGAGTAAACTCGCAGGAATCCATATTTGCATTTAGTATCCATCCCCATGAATTTCCGTTCTTTTCAGCCCTTCCGGCAAAGTAGGCTTTAACGTTTTGCAACGAGTCGTCGGGGTTAGCCATTTTTAGCCAGGTTTTTGGGAACTCCGCCTCTGCCTTCACCTCAATATGATGAAGCCCCTTGCAGTCCCACTTAGCATAGGTACCCGAATCGGTTGGGGTTGGCGATTTGAAAAGGAAACTCCAGCTATCGGACGATTGGTAGCCAAAATCGCGAACAAGGTAAAGTTCTGCGCGTTTCATTCCAGCCAAACCGTCCTTATGGAAGCATAGGTTCTTTGCTCCTAAACCAAATCCAACGTCGGGACCAAGCGAAGGCAAATCGACCCAACTGGCAGCATTTAACACCGCCTGTGTTGGCGTAAATTTCATGGCAATGATTGCCACCGTGGTTTTATACCCATCGATATCCTTATCGAGGCCAATTGGCAGGGATACAGGATTAGTATTTACAAAACCGCTCACCAAACGCCCAAAACTTGATGACCATTCATGAATTGATTTCAATTGATTATCGGCCATGTTAAGCACCTTGCCTTCAAAATCGTCACCTTCGGCCTTTGAGTAAGGTGCAGCAGGGTCAATTTTGGCGTAAACTTCGCCCTGATACACTTTATTATCGCTATTAACGCGAATGTTTGAAAACTCAACAAGGATAGGTGCCCGTAGATAGGGAACTTCAATAGAGCCCTCCCCTGAAAGCGAGGCTGGATTTCCGCTTACGCTTATCAGTTTCATGGTGAAATTCCCAATGGTAACCGTGCTATCTTTAGCAAGGGTTTGGGTTCCCGGAGTTGTATTTGTTGGAGCCTCAGTAAAGCAATTGCCGGAGCAAGGGTTTTCATCCTTGTCGGATGTCTTAATCTGAAATACACCCTGATTCGATATAACTGAATCGGCCTTGCACTTGCACCCATCGGCTCTTATTGAATCCTTATTGTAGTTGAGTCGGAAATTCCAGGTATAGTATGTATTATCGTCGCCTTTAAATTCTTTGGAATTTGAATCGCCATTCACAAAAGGAATATCCCAGCGGGTATAGCCATTCATATCGGTTGAGAACTCAAAGATCTTGCTATTGTCGTTACCTGTAAAACTCTCATCAAAAACAGGCTTTTCTTTCTTGGCATCGGCTATACTTTGCGATTCTGAGGTCATCTTCCAAATCCTAAGTCTTCCTCCTGTAATATATTTTTTCTTGATGCTTGGTTTAACTGTGACAGCAAATGTTGGCTTGTCATTATTGTTCCATTTGCCATTATTGGTGGGCCTATCTACATTCATCTCAAAACAAGAGATTAAACTATCGGCAACAAGCCTGAAACTTGCGGGCTGTGAAGTAAAGTAAGCATCGTCAATAAGATCTAAATACTTTACCCTCCAGTAATACTTACCAGTATCGGCTATTGCATTAACCCTTTGCCTAATCCTCTGGTAAAGTTCAGCACACTCACTACCAGTTGAGTAATTGCCGGAAGCAGGAAGCGTAATGGTTGTCTGGTAAACCAATGAATCGAACGACTGCTTTTTGGAAACCTCAAACCTAATTTTTGCACTTGCATTTGTGGTAGCATAAGCACCATTAAAGTATGGCACATTGAATAGTTCATGGTTTGGATAGTTCAGCTGTTGAGGCTTGTCAACATCAAACGAAAGCTCTACCCCTTTGCTTTTCTCCATCAAGGTATCGGCAGCAGGTTTTAGGTTCTTTGCTTTACCTAAACCAATGGTGAAAGATGTTTCCCTTGAATGCACGGTAGCGGTTTTACCGTCGGCGGTAGTAATGGTTGCATCAACCTTCCAGTAATATTTTTTCCCTTGCTTCAATGCTGCCATAAAAGGTGCTATAGCACCACTTGAATAGTTACATACAACTATACCAGCTAAATCAGGGGTAATTGGGCTTTCGAACTGGCGCGATGAATAGGTCATAACCTTGGGATAGGTATACATAGTAGCTGAGCCATCTTCCCTAACTGAAAGCTGAAGGGCTACCTGTGTCACGTTTGTATTAAAGGGTGAAATGTTGGCAATAAGCTGAGGATGTGTCCACGGTAAGGTATCTCCAGCAATGGGATAAACGTTATCGATAGTAAATTCCTGCTCGTCCTTTCCAACTCTAAAGGTGGCAACCTCGCTCCTACCCTGATTACCGCCAAGCGGTTTACTATAGGAGTCGAATGCCTGAACAATCCATGCGTATTGGGTTACCTGCGGATAAAAATCGAAAGGCAAATCCCCAGGAATTGCTTGGTAAAAGGTTGTTGTAAGATCACTCTTTTCGAACAAAACTGGGTTCACATCTATTGCAGTTCGCGGTGTTTGCCCTTGGAAGATTGGGCAAACCTTGATTTTATATCGGGGTTGAACGTTTCGCGGATTATAGTTTGTAACTGGCATCCAACGGAAAATTGGAATGCTCGATAGCAATACCTCATCATCGGAAGGTGAGATTATTGTTGGGGGTTCGGGTATTTGGGTGATGATGTTCATGCAGTATTCGCCGCCAATGGTAATATTATTACCACGATAGTCGTAAACACTCACGCATAGCTCATAGTTCCCCTCGGGTAATGCATTTGTATTGAGCACTGTTCGCTCAATGCTTTTGTCATACTCAATGGCATTTACATTTATCACCTGAGATCCATTAAGTACCAATACCGAGGGTGGTTTTAAAATGGTAAATCGAGGCAAATACCTACTGCTAGTTTTAGTGCTCGCTACTACTTTCCCCTTATCATTGGTAAGGGTAAAGCCAACAGTGCAATTGGGATACTCATCGTTACCCATATTGGTTAAAACCAATTGAAAAATGGTGGGATCGTTTGCCCACTCACTAATTTCCGATGGGATTGGATTACGGAGTATCATCTTTACGTCAACCTGTGCTCTTGAATTATTACTCACCAAAATCATAAGGGCACAAGCAATAGTGCTAAAAATATTTTTCATTAGTTGATATATTTTAAAAATTAACTAAAAAGTTAAAATCCTTAATTATCTGGCGGTTAGTACAATTTTCATACCTTAATGTAAAGTTATGTTAAAATTTTATATGAAACAAGCGCAAAATATTTTGGCAAACTTTTTAAAATCGATTAATCCTTTGTGATTAAAAATTGTCATAATTTTCAGTGATAAAAGGAATAACATGAAGGGAAAAATAATTTTTACCTATCAGTTTATGCTGGTAGCCTTAACGATGGCAAGCACAGCGTGCAGCAAATCGGGCAATGATACAAAGCCAACCGAAGGTCGCGGAAGGCAATCAATTGTGGTTGATGGCATTGTAGTGGGATACTCTGAATACGAGAGAACATTAACCGTTCCCGGAACCATTTTACCCAACGAATGGGTTGAACTACGTTCCGAAATGGCCGGAAAAATAGTAGAACTTAATATTACCGAGGGCACTCGCGTGCGCCAGGGGCAACTGCTTGCCCGAATAAACGATGCCGACATACGGGCACTTCTCCAACGAAGAGTTATCGAGGAGAAACTAGCTGCCGACGATGAACAACGTAAAAAACGCATGCTCGAGATTAATGCCATAAGCGTTCAGGAGTATGAAACCTCGCTCAATAAGCTTGAAGCCATCAGGGCCGACATTGCCCAATCCAAAGCCATGTTGGAAAAAGCCGAAGTTCGTGCACCTTTTGAAGGAAGAATAGGCTTACGGTATGTTAGCCCCGGAGCATTTGTGTCGGTTAACACAACCATTGCCACACTGGTTCAGGATAATCCGCTAAAGTTAGAATTTGCTGTACCTGAACGCTATGCTGGCTTGGTAACCAATAACATGGAGGTGAAGTTTACTGCCGGTGATGGCCAAACCCAATACCCTGCCAAGGTTTACGCCACCGATGCCCAAATCGATCCCGAAACCCGTTCGCTCAAAGTAAGAGCCATTGCCGAAAATCAAAACAAGGCTTTGATTCCGGGTTCATACGTTAAGGCCACCCTGGTGTTTGAAAAAAGCCCACGTTCAATTCTTATCCCCCCAAGGGCTATTGTTCCCGATATGGATATTCAAAACGTTTTCGTTTACTCCCAAGGGAAAGCTAAACGAGTTCAGGTAAGGCTTGGTGAACGAACAGGCACTACCGTTGAGGTTATTGATGGGCTGAATGCAGGCGATAGCCTCATTATATCTGGCTTAACATCAATTCGTAACGGGATGCCTGTTAGCGTTAATATCAAGCAAAATCAATAGTTTTAACTAAATTGGATTACCAAAGTGAATATTTCTTCAGTAAGCATAAATAGGCCTGTTCTGGCATCAGTAGTTTCAATAGTAATTGTACTATTCGGTGTAATAGGCTTCACTTACCTTGGCGTTAGGGAATACCCAAGTGTCGATCCACCGGTAGTAACCGTTTCCACCTCGTATGTAGGGGCAAACTCGGCTGTTATTGAGGCTCAAATAACCGAACCACTCGAGGCGCAGATAAATGGAATAGATGGCATTAAAAATATTACCTCGTCCAGTTCCGACGGGCGAAGTAATATCACCGTAGAGTTTGAGTTGGGTGTCGATATGGACAATGCTGCCAACGATGTTCGCGACCGTGTATCGCGTGCCATTCGTAACCTACCCCCCGATGCCGACCCTCCTATCATCAGCAAAGCCGATGCCAACGCCGAGACCATACTCACCGTAACCGTACAGAGCACCAAACGCGATTTGCTTGAACTCTCTGATATTGCCAATAACGTAATTAAGGAACGTTTGCAAACCATAAAGGGTGTTAGCTTGGTGAATATATGGGGCGAAAAACGCTATGCCATGCGGTTATACCTTGACCCACGGAAATTAGCAGCATTCAACGTAACCCCATCGGATATTAGGAACGCGCTTTCACGCGAGAATGTTGAGCTACCCACAGGTATGATTGAAGGTTACCAAACCACCTTATCCATACGCACCCTTGGGCGACTCGAAACGCCCGAGGAGTTCAATAACCTCATCATAAAATACAGCAACAATGTTCCGGTTCGTGTTAAAGATGTTGGTAAAGCCGATTATGCACCCGAGAATGAACGCACACTGCTCCGAGGGAATGGACTTATCCCAATGGTTGGTGTTGCCCTAACCCCTCAACCGGGAGCTAACTACATCAATATTGCCGATGAGGCTTACAAAAGGGTTGACCAACTCCGAAAAGAGCTACCCGAAGATATTACCCTAAACTACGCATACGACTCTACCATAAATATCCGCAAGGCCATTTCTGAAGTTGAAGAAACTATTCTGCTGGCTTTCATGCTGGTGGTGTTAGTTATTTTTATTTTCCTCAGAAACTGGCGAACAACGCTAATTCCAATTATAGCCATTCCCATCTCGCTCATCGGAACATTCTTTGTGATGTACCTGTTTGGCTTTACTATTAATATTCTAACCCTTTTGGGAGTAGTCCTTGCTACCGGCATTGTGGTTGACGATGCCATTGTTGTAATGGAGAATATCTACTCAAAAATTGAGCATGGCATGGACAACTTTAAGGCCGGTTATACAGGAAGTAAAGAGATTTTCTTTGCCATTATTTCTACAACCATTACGCTGGTTGCGGTTTTTATGCCAATTGTATTCCTTCAAGGAATAACCGGCCGGCTGTTCCGTGAGTTTGGCGTTGTTGTAGCCGCCGCAGTGCTAATATCCTCAATTGTTTCGCTCACCCTCACCCCTATGATGAGCACCCGCCTATTAACAAAAACCCAAAAGGAGGGTAAAATAATGGCCGCCATTGGCCAAGGAATTAACTGGCTATCGAACTATTACGGCAGGTCGCTCCAATCGTTTATCAATCGCAGATGGCTGGCATTTGTGGTAATGGGCATCTCATTAACTATCATTTTTATTATTGGTAGTCAAATTCCCTCGGAGTTAGCACCGCTGGAAGATAAAGGTAGATTATCAATTAACGTTACTGCACCCGAAGGCACCTCGTTTGAAGCCATTGATGAGTATATTTACGAGATAGCCTCGTATGTTGATACCATTCCTGAAAAGAAAGCCATGATTGCCCTATCGGCTCCAGGCTGGGGAGGTGGAACCAATCGAGGATTCATTCGTCTTTTGCTTACCCAACCCAACAAGCGAGTGCGTTCTCAGGCACAACTTGCCGATCAAATATCAGCATTTGTTCGCAATAAAACCTTTGCCAAATCGTATGTTATTCAAGACCAAACCATTAGCACTGGCCGTGGGGGTGGTTTACCGGTTCAGTTTGTGGTTCAAGCACCCAACTTCGAAAAGTTGAAACAGGTAGTTCCCGAATTTCTGGCCCGAGCTCAAGCCGATGAACGTTTTCAAGTTGTAGATGTTGACCTGAAATTCAACAAACCTGAGTTGGTGGTTGAGATTGACCGCGATAAGGCGAGAGCCTCAGGTGTTACCGTTAGGGATGTTGCCGATGCCCTTCAGCTATACTTTAGCGGGCAACGCTACGGTTTCTTTATCCGCAACGGAAAGCAATACTACGTGATTGGCCAAGCCGACAGGCCATTCCGCGACGATCCCGATGACCTTAAGAATATCTACGTTCGAAGTTCCAAAGGTAACCTTGTCGATTTGGGTTCGTTAGTCAAAACTCGGGAGCAAAGCATTCCCCCACAACGATATAGGTATAACCGATACATCTCGGCAACCTTTAGCGCATCGCCGGCTGCTGGCTACACGCTTGGCCAAGGAATTGATGCCATGCGTGAAATTTCAAAGGAAGTACTGGACGAGAGTTTTTCTACCACCCTAACAGGCATATCGCAGCAATTCGAGGAGAGCTCAAACAGCCTTTACTTCGCATTCCTGCTGGCATTAATTCTTGTTTACTTGGTTTTAGCAGCACAGTTCGAAAGTTTCCGCGATCCCCTAATCATCATGTTTACGGTTCCTCTTGCATTGGCTGGTGCCGTTCTTTCGCTTTGGCTTCTGGGACACACCCTTAACATTTTCAGCCAAATCGGTATAATTGTATTAGTTGGTATTGTAACCAAAAACGGCATTCTGATTGTTGAATTCGCTAATCAGAAAAAGATTGCTGGCATGAATAAGTTTGAGGCAGTAATCTTTGCCGCTAAGCAAAGGTTGCGCCCAATTCTGATGACCAGCTTAGCCACAATATTTGGAACACTACCCATTGCTTTGGCTTTGGGCGCTGCATCAACCAGCCGTATCCCAATGGGAGTTACAATTATTGGAGGGTTGCTATTTGCACTCATTTTAACGCTTTACGTTATTCCGGCACTCTACACCTATGTTTCAACCAAAAAACCAAATGTTATCCGCCATGATGAGGAGTAAAGCAAATAAAATTAAGGGATATAGATTGATATTGATGGCGCTGATAACGCTGTCAGCGTTAACATCACATGCACAATCAACCGATACGCTAAGAATTTCCGATGCCATACAAATGGGTTTGGAAAATAACTTCTCACTCAGAATAGCCCGTAACGATGTGCAAGTAACACGTAACAATAACACCTTTGGTGCTGCCGGATTTTTGCCTAAAGTAGATGTTAGCTCATCGGCAAGCGGAACCAACTATAATATTCGCCAGGAACTGGCAACTGGTCAGGTGAATGAAACCAATAACTACCAAAGTACATCACTTTATGGAGGTGTTCAACTTTCATGGACACTATTTGATGGCTTTGCCATGTTTGCAAACCGTCAACGCCTGGGCACACTTGAAGAAATCAACAGCATTGCCTACCAGCTCAAGGTCGAAGATGTGGTATCTGATATCATTGTTAACTACTATACCCTTTCGGTGGAAAAGCAGCTGCTGGACATTTACAAAGAGATAATGCGCCTATCGGCCGATAGGCTAAATATTGCCCGCGAAAAAGCAGCCATTGGCACTAGTTACCAGTTAGCCGTTATGCAGGCCGAAGTGGATTACCGCACCGATTCGGCTCAGGTTTTAAAGCAAATCAACAGGGTTAAGGATTTAACCATCACTCTTAACAAACTTCTTGGTCGAAACCCAACAATTCAGTTCGAAATAGAGAGAAAAATCCCTGAAGTAAAACTTTTCGATCAGGATTCGGTGATTGAAATACTGAAAAATCAGAACAAGGAGTTGCTTATCTCACGCTTAAACCTGCGTTTAAAAGAAATAGCCATTAAGGAAGCACAGGCCTCGCGTTACCCTCGGCTAACCCTTTCGTCGGCATACACCGTTAGCCAAACCAATACACCCGATGGATCAACAACGCTTAGCCGAAACATTGGGCCATCGTACGGAATCACACTTGGAATTCCCTTATTTAACGGATTTAATGTTAACAGGAACATTGCCAATGCTCGCATTTACATGGAGAACCAGCAGTTTAACCATCAGGCAATAGAAAACGATTTAACCGCCGAAGCTGTAAGGCTAACAAACAGCCTAATGCTTGCGAATAACTTGGTGGAAATTGAAAAGAAATCGGCAAGCCTGGCAAAGCAAAACGCCGATATTTCCATTGAGAAGTATCGTGTTGGTTTGATCAGCGACCTTGAGCTCCGCGATGCACAAATCCGCTACCTGAATGCAGAGTTCCGTTACCAGAATGCCCTCATTCAAGCCAAATCGGCAGAGGTGGCTATTCAGGTGCTAATGGGTAACTTACAAATGCCTTAGTGGTTGTATAGGTTTGGATCTCGGAACGTGAATATCCCATTTGCCAATTCAAGCCTTACACGGGCTTCCTCGTTATTTGGGTTAACTGCTAAAGCTTTGGAATAAAACGAAAGGGCCTTTGCCTCCTCGCCTTTTCTTGAATACAACCGGCCCCAGCAATACAGAACATTATCGTTGGTTTGATCTAAGTTTTGCAGAAACTTTTCGGCTTCAGATAGTTTTCCCTCCTGAAGCAACTCTTCGAACCTTTCCATCTTATAGATTTGAAATCTTAATTCCATTGTACCCATATAGTCCATGCCTCTCAATGTAATCCCAAACATCATCGGGAACATACCCCAAAACATCCTTTCCCTTGGCTATTATTGATCGGATATGCGTAGAAGATATTCCAATAACCGGCGCATCAACCAGGCTAAACCTTTCCGAAGGAAAATCATGCTTGTAGGCACTACAGTCGCGGGGGTAAACCAAAAAATCGTAACCCGATATTAACTCATCATAGCTTTTCCATTGAGGTAGAGTTTGAAGCGTATCGGAACCGATAATCAATACAAACTGATTGTCTGGATATTGTTCAGTAAGTTTCTTCAGGGTATCAATAGTGAACGATGGTCGTGGCATGGACATTTCAATATCGCATACCTTTAGCTTTTTGTTGTTTTCGTGAACGGCCAAACGGGCCATGTTTAAGCGATGCTCGTCCTTTTCTAAATCGTCAGGACTTTTAAGCGGATTGTGCGGGCTAACCACAAACCATATTTCCGATAAATCGGAAAACTCAAGTATATACTCGGCAATCACCAGATGCCCCGTGTGTATTGGGTTAAACGACCCAAAAAATAGTCCAATTTTCATAGTTTTTTCGATAAAAAATTTTCAACAATTCGCTCTGCTTCAGCAAATGCTGTCTCAACCTGATTGTTGGTTAATACATAATCGAAGTGATTTGCATAGGTCATTTCCTCCTGTGCCTTTCCTATTCGCACCTTAAGCGACTCTTCGGTCTCGGTTCCTCTCTTGAGAAGTCGCTCGCGCAACTCATCAATCGATGGTGGCATAACAAAAACCGCCAATGAGTTATCAGGGAACTTCCGCTTGAGGTTAACCCCACCCTTCACATCCACATCGAACATCACATGATGTCCCTTTTCCCAGATACGCCTAATTTCGGACCATAAGGTTCCATAGTATGAGCCGGGGTAAACCTCCTCCCACTCAACAAACTCACCTTTATCTATTTTGTTGCGGAATTCATCAACCGTAAGGAAATAGTAATCTTTTCCGTTAATCTCGCCATCACGGGGCAATCGGCTACAAGCCGAAACCGAAAACTCAAGCTGCGGGAATTTTTCCAGCAAATGCCTTACTATTGTGGTTTTACCAGCTCCCGAAGGGGCTGAAAATATTAAAAGCTTACCTTCCATTTGCTAAAGAATGTTTAACGACTGCTCCTTGATTTTTTCAAGTTCATCCTTCATCATCACAACTATTTTCTGGATATCGGCGTTGTTAGCCTTTGAGCCCAGGGTGTTAATCTCGCGCCCCATTTCCTGAGCAATAAAACCAAGCTTGCGTCCAACCGATTCAGGATGATTAACAGTTTCAGTAAAATAGCTGCAATGCTGTTTTAATCGAACCTTCTCCTCAGTGATATCTAATTTCTCAAGATAGTAAATCACCTCCTGTTCAAATCGGTTATCATCAATCTTAATATCGGCATCAATTTGTTTTAGGCTTTCGGAGATACGCTTTCGTACATCCTGAATACGTTGCTTTTCGAATGGCTCAACTTGCTTAAGGTAATCAAGTATCAGATTAACGCGGTTTAGCAAATCCTTTTCAAGTATTGCACCCTCCTGCTTCCTAAACTGAACCAGGGCAGTTAATGCCTCGTCGCATGCCCGCATAACAGTGTTAAGTTCATCTGGGTCAATCTCTTCCTTTTGCGCTCTAATTACTTCAGGCAACCTCAGAATAGCTGGTACCACCTCGGCAGGATTAAAGCTTATGGCATTTTTAGAGGCAATATCAATTAGCTGGCGGTAGTAGGCCATAAATACCGAATCGTTAATGGGAATTGCCTGCGAGTCGGCCGTTTCCTCGATGCTAACCGACATATCAACCTTGCCCCGTTCCAACTCCTTGGCAGCCTTTGCCCTAATCTCCATTTCAAGTTCTCGGTATATGGCCGGCAACCGGAGATTGAAATCGAGCTGCTTGGAGTTTAACGAGCGTACCTCGACAATAATTTTTTTATTTCCAAAAACTTTTTCGGCTTTGCCATAGCCGGTCATCGATACTAACATGGATTTTGATTTAAAGAACTGCACAAAAGTATCGAAAAAAGATAGAGTATTAACAACAATTAACTTAAAAATATTGAGTAAAAATGATTAAGCAATCATTAAATATTAAAACAACACATAATTTTGCAGGCAATTTTTAGTAAGTTTTTTATGACCAGAGGATTAATTACCATTTTACTTCTTATACTGTCCAATACTTTCATGACCCTTGCATGGTATGGGCACTTGAAGTTTAAGGACATGAAATGGTTCGAAAATATCAGCTTAGTAGGAATTGTGCTAATCAGCTGGGGCATAGCACTTTTTGAATACTTCTTTCAGGTTCCTGCTAACCGCTTAGGCTTTAGAGAGAATGGTGGCCCTTTCTCGCTGGTTGAGCTTAAAGTGATACAGGAAGCCATTACGCTGGTTGTTTTTATGGGCTTTACCCTTTTTGCATTCAAAACTGAAACCATCCGCACAAACCATATCATTGGTTTTGGGTTTTTAATACTCGCTGTTTACTTCATTTTCAAAAAGTAATAAATGAAATGAAGGAGGTCAACCTGACCTCCTTCGCCCCAAACACTCGATTTTACTCGAAAATCGAAAGCTTCCTTGAACTAACTAACCAACTCTCATAAATTGCCGGAAGCTAATGTGTATATTGCAAAAATAAAACCAAAATTGATTTTTGAGCCATCAGATTAGTTAAAAAGTGTTTCTGATATGAAATCTTTTTACCCAAAAGGGTAATGGTTTTACCAAACCATTTTTAAATTTCATCAAAGAATACGATAAAAGTTTGCGGATAATGCCATTAAAGGTTTAATTTTACGTTGTTAAACAAAAAGGCAACAATGAAACCTTTGAGAATTGAAGCTGAAATTGATTCACCTGAAATTTACTTTAACCCCGATACCAAAGTATTTTCCATTTCTGGCATCTCACATCCGGAAAACGCCAAGGAATTCTACCAGCAAATACTCGATTGGCTCGATGAGTACTACGAATTCATGAAGAACCAAGAGCCATCCAAAATTATTGTTGACCTAAACTTTAGATATATCAACTCCACCTCATACAAGTACCTGCGCGATGTTTTAAGGAAGATTTCAACGTTCCGCAACGCAAATTTCGATGTGGAGGTTATATGGAATTACCATGAGGAGGACGAGGAATTGCTACACGAGGGTGTAGTTTTGTTTGAACTACCCGATATCAACATACCCTATAAATGCATTCCCTACAACTAGTCGGAATACTGTTTTAAATTTTCGATACGAGAACCTATACTTTTCAGGAGTTTAAGGAGTACATCCATATCGTCGGCCTTAACAATCGATGTTAATCGGCCATTCTCCTCGTCAAACCTCAGCAATTGCCTTAAATCGTTTGCATTATAGCCAGTCATAGCGGCAAAACTCTTGCATATATCATCAATAGGCACTGCACCTGAAATAATGTTGAAGTTGAATAGCATGGCAATAAGCAAAGCAACCGATTCGAGCGAAAGCACAATAGTATTGGGGCCTAATTGTAGTTTAGCCAGATTTTCCCTATCAACCCTTGCGTCAAATTCGGCTTCAAGGGCCTCGAGCTGCAGCTCTTTTAGGGCTTCAATTAGTTCTGGATAAAACCTTTGCTTTATGTAAAGCACCTCGGCATACTTTTCGTCGTGCTGGCCACGCTCAATAGCTGCTAACTTCATTTTTAGGATTCTTACCCACGAGTCGATTTCAATTGGCAAATACTCATCGGAAGGTAACGAGCGAATATCGGCTTTAACCTTTTTTATAAATGGGTTGAAACGCTGCTGGAAATACTCCTCAATGAGCAATTCCGAATGGTTAATTATATTTTCAGGGGCAAATAGCTCATCGGTTTCCTTCTTTAGTTGTTTTATAACAGCTATAATTTGACCTATAACTTTAGCTCGTTCCATGTGAATAAATTTATTTTTGCATTGGTTTACAAAGCGCATTATTCAATTGGTAAACTTAGGAAAATACAAACTAATTTACAATGATTATCGACAATCTTTTAAATAAAGAGACCTTTAGTAAGGATGAGCTTGTTTACCTGCTGGGTTGCGAGGGTGAGGAAAAAACAAAGCTATTCGCAAAGGCAGCCGAAGTAAAAGCCAAGTATATTGGGCGAAAGGTGTATTTCAGGGGTCTCATTGAAATGTCGAATGTTTGCCGTAAAAACTGCTTATACTGCGGCATTCGCTCCGGCAACAGCAAGGTTCATAGGTACACCTTGACCGACGATGAGGTAATTGAAGCGGCCAAGTTTGCATGGGAAAACCGATACGGGAGTATTGCCATTCAAACAGGCGAGGTTAATACCAAAGAGTTTATCGACAGAATTGAGAATCTTTTGGAAAAGATAAACCAGTCCACAAACAACGAGTTGGGTATAACCCTCTCGCTGGGCGAACAAAGCGAGGAAACCTATCAACGTTGGTTTAACAAGGGCGCCATGCGCTACCTGCTGCGGATTGAGGCATCGAACCGTGAGCTTTATGCCAAACTACACCCAAACGATAGGTTTCACGATTTCGATGAGAGGCTTGAATGCCTGAGGGCACTCCAACGGGTTGGATACCAGGTTGGTACCGGCGTTATGATTGGACTTCCGTTCCAAACCCTTGAGCACCTTGCCGACGACCTGCTATGGATGCAGGAAATGGATGTGGATATGGTTGGCATGGGCCCTTACGTTGAGCACCCCGACACACCGCTTTACCAATACCACCAAAACCTTCGTCCCATTACCGAGCGTTTTAATTTGGCTCTCAAAATGACTGCACTGCTCCGAATACTCATGAAAGATATTAACATTGCAGCGCCCACAGCCCTTCAGGCTATCGATCCCCTCGGTAGAGAAAAGGCCATAAAGGTTGGGGCCAACATAGTGATGCCCAATATTACACCCGGTGCATACCGTAACGACTACAAGCTATACGAGAACAAACCTTGCATCGATGATGCCGCCGATGATTGCAAGAATTGCCTTGAGGCAAGAATTCAGCTTACCGGCGATGAAATTGGGTACGGTGAACACGGAAATTCCAAGCACTTTTACCGTAGAAAAAACGAATCGATAAAATAGAAGAAATGTGAAAACACCGAACTCTTTTGCTATTCCCTAACTATATACAACGGTTCGGTAAAAGGGACATCCCAACAAATGTTATGGGTTTAAATTTTACACAATTAATTGATTCTATTTTTGGTAGTTTCACAAAAAGTAAATAATTTTGCGGCCGAATTGGTGTGTAATCTCTTATCAGGACATAGGGGCCGATAATATTCCACACCTCAGTGTTAATCAACTAAAACATTATAAAATGGATCTCATTAAGATTGCCGAACAAGCATTTGTTGAGAAGAAGAATCACCCCGATTTTAAGAGTGGCGACACAGTAGTTGTTCACTACAAAATCAAGGAAGGTAACAAGGAGCGTATTCAGAACTTCAGGGGTGTTGTTATTCAGCGTAAGGGAACCGGCGCAACTGAAACCTTTACCGTTCGTAAAATTTCGGGTGGTGTGGGCGTAGAAAGAATTTTCCCTTTACACTCACCATTCATTGAACAAATTGAAGTTGCTAAAGAGGGTCGCGTTCGTAGGGCTCGTATTTACTACCTACGTAATCTTACCGGTAAAAAGGCTCGCATTAAAGAGAAGAAGCGTAGCATTGAAGGCGAAGATATGTAAAAAATCCCCTTTTCGGGGATTTTTTTTCGACCATCCTTTGCAAGAAAAAAAATTATACCTATCTTTGCACACGCAAAACAAACGACTCCGTAGCTCAACTGAATAGAGCATCTGACTACGGATCAGAAGGTTGGGGGTTTGAATCCCTCCGGGGTCACTTAGGAAAGCCAATCCATACCGATTGGCTTTCTTGCTTTTTGAAAACATACATTATCCCATTAGCCCGGAGGGATCATGGAGCAAAGCGAAACTAATCCCTCCGGGGTCACTTAGGAAAGCCAATCCATACCGATTGGCTTTCTTGCTTTTTGAAAACATACATTATCCCATTAGCCCGGAGGGATCATGGAGCAAAGCGAAACTAATCCCTCCG
>Ga0078972_1004911_pt1 | contig 35169 bp, 31 predicted proteins | sample YelNatPaOPGAMG01_FD_67568 | JGI IMG/M metagenome (GOLD analysis project Ga0078972, IMG submission 67568) | Hot spring thermophilic microbial communities from Obsidian Pool, Yellowstone National Park, USA - OP-RAMG-01 (SPADES assembly) (version 2) | ecosystem: Environmental > Aquatic > Thermal...
AGGGGGAGTCGGGAACCACGACGTGGTTGGGGCAGGCTTTGTAAGGACAAAATGGGGGAACGAACATGGGTATCCTCCTTCAGAGAATACCCTTACTACGGGTGAAATGTAGATTTTTGCTTTAAAAAAAGAGATGAAAAATTAATCTTCGTAACACTACTGCTGGGCCACGATAGTGGAAAATTGGTACAGACGTTTTAGGATCCCCGCTATTTTGTTTCCGTATTCCTTATCCGAGGCCCAACGGCCCGCCAACGCGTAAATGGTGGGTGCCGATCCGTAGCGTATATAGCGGTACCGAGGATCCACCAGGGTTTGATGGAGGGCCTCATCGGTGGCGTAGCCCTTTAGGTGTTGAATGTGGGCCCGTACGCCGATTTGCGGCGTGGGAAAAGAGAGGCCCGGATGCCCCGGCCCCAGGGACCCGAGGCCGCAGTAATTATGCATAGCCTCGGTTACCAGGTTTCCAAAGCGGAAAAATCCCGTTTCCAGGCACATTTGCGAAAAAGCCACGTCCGAGTTGACCCCCTCGATGGCCCCCTCATCCACGTACAGCTGGGCCAGCTGTACGGCGAACCGGCGGTCCACCTGGGGATTAGCGTGTACTAAAAAATCAGCCAGGGTTGTCGGCGGCACATAGCCCTTTCCCAGTATATTTTCGGGAATTTCTGTCGGTCCTGGGCGAACGATGGGAGCTTCTGTCGGCCGGGATGGAAAGGTAGAACAGCTGGACAGCGCCAGGAGTACCCCCAGGGGGATCGACAAACAAATCGTGGATACGCGCATACCCTACTATCGGAGTTTTTTCCCCATTTTTAACCCTCCAATTAAAGCATTTTTCCTCTCCGGTCCGTAGTAGGGGTATGGAAAACGCTATTTGCTACGAACAGATTCCTCCTCTCACCGCCTTGGAGGAGGGTACATCGAAGGTATCGGGGCCCCTGGGCCTTCCCAAATCCGAACGTCCCCGGGAGAGACTTATGGCCCTGGGCCCCTCGTCCCTGACCGACCGGGAACTCCTTTCGATTTTGCTGAACTCGGGAATCAAGGGAAAGGATGTCCTATCCTTGGCGGGAGAGCTGGTAGAACGACTGGATTCGGAGAGTCGGATCCCTCCGGTTAAGGAACTCGCCGATATGATCGGTCTGGGCAATTCCAAGGCTTGCGCAGTGGTGGCCATGCTGGAGTACGGCCGTCGTCGGTGGGGACCCTGCGGAAGCCGGATCAACCATCCCTCGGACGCCTACGCCCTGATCCGTCATTTTGCCGATCGGCGGCAAGAACGGTTTATCTGCATTTCCCTCAACGGTGCCCACGAAACCCTGGCCGTACGGATCGTAACCATCGGCTTGGTCAATCGAACCATCGTCCACCCCCGGGAAGTGTTTTCCGACCCCCTTATCGATCGCTCCAGCGCGATTATCGTGGCCCACAACCATCCTTCTGGCCGGTTACAGCCATCGGAGGAGGATGAAGAAATTACCCGGCGCCTTAAGGCCACCGCGGATCTGTTGGGAATCAGCCTCCTGGACCATCTTATATTTTCGGAGACCGAATATTTTAGTTTTTCCCAGGAAGGCCGGTTAAACTGAGGCCTTTATAATAGTAATCATTATTAACTTGCAATTCTAAGTCGTTTTTCCTATATTTAATATAACCGGTATTCGTATCGGTCGGTTCCTGGAACCGAAAAAACGTATTCAAAGGAGAATAGTATGATAAGTGCGAAAATGGCGGATACGATCAATACTCAAATTAACAACGAAATGTATTCCGCGTACCTGTATATGTCCATGTCCGCCCATAGTTCCACGGTGGGACTAAAGGGATTGGCTACCTGGTTTATGGTCCAGTACCACGAGGAAATGTTCCACGCCATGAAAATGTACAACTATGTTTTGGACCAGGGTGGGGAGGTCCACCTTTTACCGATCAAAGAACCCCCAAAAACCTTTGCTTCCGCCCTGGATATGTTTGAAAAAACCCTGGACCACGAACATTTTATCACCAAGAGCATCAACGATATCGCTACCTTAGCGTTAAAGGAAAACGATCACGCCACCTATACCTTCATACAATGGTACGTGAACGAACAGGTGGAGGAAGAGAAAAACGATACGGAGATCCTTCAGCAGTTAAAACGCATCGGCGAGACCGGCCCGGGGATCTTTATGCTCGACGGCCAGTTAGGGGCCCGAACCTTAACCGTCCAATCGGACTTCTCCCAGGGGATACTGCCCACGGCGGCTCCCTAAGGAAAAGGAAAATCCCAGGGTGGAAGGGCCTTTGAACAGGGGCTTTCACCCTGAGTCCACAGCCTTTGGTCCTCCAGGGAGGCATGCGACGATCCGAGAGGGATTTTCCATATGCCTCCCGTAGAAAAAATAGCCCGATTATTCTTGAGACAATTCTAAAAACATCAGTTTTTAGAATTGTTCCGCTGAAATTGAAATTCCTCATCCTTCGTAAGGGCAATAGACTTTTAACCGAACCGTACTATACTTTCTCTCTATGAAGTTCCATAGGATTTCATGGCCCCTACTATCCCTTGGGGGATTATTATTTCTTACCCCCCTATTCGGCGACTCTATCGATGTGGTCCAGGGGGAGGGCTTAGAAATCCAAACGACCCCCTCGGTGGCGGATGTCTACCTGAATGGAATTAAACGGGGTACCACCCCCCTCACGCTAACCGGATTGCCCGCGACGGTCTACGATTTGGTCCTTTCCAAAGAAGGGTACCAGGAAGAGCGGCTCACCGTAACCATCAGCGGGGGAAACAAAATTATGGTCACCAAAACGTTGACCCCCCTAAGGGGTACCGTGGCAATCTCCATCCGAAGGGGCCCTGGAGGGGGGACCGAGGGGCCCTCGTTTCCGGGTGCCGAAATCCTGGTGGACGACCTCCCCGTTAAGGGCCCCCAACTTAGCCTGTCCGTGGGGCTTCATACCCTACGGGTGCGGGCCTTTGGGTACGAGGATGAAAAAAGACCGGTGTACGTTTCTCCCGCCAGTGTTACCGCTGAAGAATTTGTCCTCCGGCCCGCGGCTTTTAGGGTAGATACTTTTTCCGTGGATAGAAGCCGGTTTAACCCCCAAAATCCGGGGCTCTTGGGGACAGTGGAGTTTTCCTTTTTTGTCAGCGCCCCCGGCTGGGCCCGGCTTAAGGTCGTCGATTCCTCCGGGACCGTGGTGTTCTCGAAAAATTTTAACGATTTTACCTCCTGGCTCCAGCACTACCGATGGGATGGCAGGGATCCGCAAGGACTCCCCGTGGCCGATGGGACCTACTCGGCGGTTCTCAGCGCGGGCCCTCCCTCGGAACAGGGTACCGAAACCTACCGCTTAAGACTCCCCCTACGGGTCGATTCTTCCATGGTGGTTCGGCCGGGAGCGGCCTTTTCTGGTCTTCCTGGCCTGCTGTTTGCCCCAGACCCGGATCTGTCCAGCGCTCCTTCTTTTCAGTTTGATACGGCCCTACTGTTTGGGTTGCCCTACCAAAGCGCCGGTCTTTTTCAGAGCCTGCCCTTCGCGGCGGCCCTTTCGGTGGTCCCCCTGGATCGATGGAACATCACGGCCTCCGCTTCCGTTACCCCCCAACCGGGAAGCAAGGGGGACACGGCCCTGGGGGCATCGGTTACCCATGCCTTTAAGGTCCCCCCGGGGACTCTTCTCCCCAAAACAGGCGTATCGGTGGCGTACCTCTGGTCCTCCACCGATGGGGCCACCCCTTTCAATGGTAGACCGGGTTTCTTGCTGGGCCTACCTCTGGCCTGGGAAATTTCAAACCCCTCGGCCCAAGGGGCCCCACCGCTCAGGCCCTCGGTGGTTTTTTCACCGGCCCTTACCTGGACCTCCGGGGCCTCGATGCCCCGTTTGGTGGGTAGTGGCGCTTTGGCGGTCCGGGGAAATACATTTACCGGAGGAATTTCCGCCCAATCGGACTTTTGTTTGGATGGGGTTTCCTTCTGGGATGGAGCTCCGGTACTATGGGCCCTGGAGTTCCACTTTTTCCCCGCTCCCTCCCTTTTTGTCCTTAGCGGGTACACCGGAGGATGGATTGACCCTTCGTCCGCCGGGATGTTTGTGGGGTTCGGGGCGGGGATTTTGCGGTAAGATTTTCGACCATCGGGATAGGATACTATAGGAGGCGGATATGTACGGAAAAATTAAGGCGGATATTCAAAAACGGTTGGAAAATTTAAGGGCCCAGGGCTTGTACAAGGGAGAACGGGTCCTCTCCAGTTCCCAAGGAACATCGATTCGGGTTCAACTGGCTAATGGAAAGGAACGAACAGCCCTCAATTTTTGCGCTAATAATTACCTTGCCCTGGCAAATCGGGACGAATTGCGCCAGGGAGCCTGTGAGGCCATGGAAGAGTGGGGGTACGGGCTTTCTTCGGTACGGTTTATCTGCGGGACCCAGGGGGCCCATAAAATGCTGGAACGGGAAATCGCCGACTTTTTAGGAACCGATGACGCTATCCTCTTTTCCTCCTGTTTCGACGCCAACGGCGGGGTCTTTGAGGCCCTTTTGGACGCCGATAGCGCGGTTTTAACCGATTCTTTGAACCATGCGTCCATAATCGACGGGGTACGGCTCTGTAAGGCCACCCGGTATATCTATGACCACCTGAATATGGCGGATTTGGAAAATAAACTGAAGGAAGCCCAGTCTTCCACCTACCGGCTAATTGTTACCGACGGGGTGTTTTCCATGGACGGCGACGTGGCTCCCCTGGGATCGATTTGCGATTTGGCGGAAGCCTACGACGCCCTGGTTTTGGTGGACGATAGCCACGCCACGGGTTTTGTGGGTCCCCACGGTCGAGGGACGGCGGAGTATTGCGCCGTTATGGGCCGGGTGGATCTGATCACAACCACCTTCGGCAAAGCCCTGGGCGGGGCTTCGGGGGGCTGTGTGGCGGGGCGGCAAGAACTGGTGGAATGGCTTCGCCAAAAGGCCCGGCCCTACCTCTTTAGCAATACCCTGGCGCCGGCAATCGTGGGGGGAACCCGTGCGGCCCTGCGCTTGGCGGCCCAGGCGGAGGACCTGCGGGCCCAGCTACGGAAAAACACCCAGCGATTCAGGACCTCCATGACCCAGGCGGGCTTTGAAATCCGACCGGGGGATCATCCCATCGTTCCGGTTCTTTTGCACGATGAAAACCGGGCGGTTAACATGGCGGAACGGCTTTTGGAAGAGGGGATTTACGTTATCGCCTTCAGTTTCCCCGTCGTTCCCCGGGGTGCCGCCCGAATCCGTGTTCAGTTATCCGCGGGCCACACCGACGAAATGGTGGACCGCTGTGTGGACGCCTTTGTCCGGGTAGGAAAAGAATTGGGGGCCCTGTAGCGGCAGGCCCGCGCTCCAGGGCAATCCCTTGATCCCTTGAGAATTTATCCATCCCTTGGTATAGTAAATGGGAAAATGCCCAAAACCGGAGGAACGCTACCCCTATGGCCCGACCAATGATGAATAGGCAGATCGCCATCCGGCCAAAGATCGTGGCTTTTAAACCCATAGACGCGCCTCTTTGCGATTTGGAAGAGGTGCGGCTTACCTTCGATGAGGTAGAGGCCCTGCGTCTGGCGGATTACGAGGGGCTATACCAGGAGGCGGCGGCCCAAAGGATGGGGGTGTCCCGGCAGACCTTTGGGAGAATTATAGAGACGGCCCGAAAAAAGGTGGCCGATGGGCTCGTAAACGGTAAAATGCTCGTGTTTTCCCAAGGAAACGCGGTACTACGGCCGGAGGAAGAGATGATACAGAAGATCGCCGTTCCGACCAAGGAAGGATACCTTAATCCCCATTTTGGTCAAACCGATACCTACACGATTTTTACGGTAGAAAACCGCCGGGTGGTAAACGAAAGCCTCCTTTCGGAGACCGCGCTACGGGGATGCAAAACCGGTATGGCCGCCGAGTTATCCCGTCAGGGGGTCCGTAAAATTTTAATCAGCCATATCGGCGAGGGGGCTAAACGGGCCATGGGCGCCTTCGGTATCGAGGTGATCCCGGTTTCCGAAGGACCCATTGCCGAGGTGATCCAATCGTACCTATCAAGCCTTACTCACTAGACAGGATCGAATCCCGATCCGCCAGGGTCACCTCCAGTGTGATAGTTTTGCCGCTTCGGTTTATTTCCACGGGAACCTTGTCTCCCCCCTTGTTATCCTCCAGGGCCGAATACAGATCCGCCAAACGGTTGATTTTTACGCCGTCTACCTTGGTAATAATATCCCCACCCAGATAAATCACGTCGGCACCGTACCGTACCGGTTCCGTGCCCTGGCGTATGCCCGCCTGCTCGGCCAAACCGTTCCGTTTGGTCCGGGAAACCAAAAGGCCGCTCGATACGGGTAGTTTAGCGTAATTAACCAGAGCGGGAAACAGCTGGACTAGGGTCGCGTCGATCCACCCTCGGCGGACCTTTCCGTACTGGATAAGCTCCGCTACCACCCGTTTGGCCGTGTTAACGGGGATCGCGAATCCAATACCCACGGAACCGCCGGAGGGAGAATAGATCATCGTGTTAATGCCAATCATCCGACCCTGGGAATCCAAAAGGGGCCCCCCCGAATTCCCCGGGTTGATGGACGCGTCGGTCTGGATCATATCCTTAATGATGTTTTGATTGGACGTCTGAATGGGTCTACCCAAGCCGGAAACGATACCCCGGGTAAGGGTCCGCTCCAGGGCAAAGGGGTTCCCGATGGCCAACACCTTTTGTCCTACCTTCAGGTTGCTCGAATCCCCGAAGGGAACGGTTTTTAACTGCATCCCCTTGGGGGGGGTAAATTTAAGCACCGCGATATCGTTTTCCGGGTCCGTTCCCACCAGGGTCCCCTCGTACTGGCTCCCGTCGGCCAGGTTGATAAACACCTTATAAGCCTTATCGATAACGTGGTTGTTCGTAAGTACGTACCCTCGGGTGTCGATGATGGACCCCGAACCGGAACCCCCTTCCTGGGGAACCGGTTCCAAGAACCAGTTAATCCCCACGGTCTCGGTGGTGATATTTACTACCGCTTCGTTCAGCCGTTCGTACACGCTGATATTTTCTTTCTCGTCCTCCGAATAGGGCGTTAGATCGGAGGTCTTGACCAGTTCCGCGTTTACCGGCGATTGCCGTAGGTGCAGGGCCTCAAAGGCGTCCTGGGTTCTGGTGCTTCCCGTGGATACCCCTACGGCGGAGTTTTGGTCCCCTGCGGTTTTTTGACCGGGCATACCACGCAGAACCGATACCCCTATGATTACAGCGGCTACTATAAGGGCGCTGAGAAAAGAAAAAAATAGCACCTGTCCACGGCTATACAGTTTCATAAACATCTCCCCTAGGATCGCAATTCCTACTAAGAATTGAGGCTGTCTGATAACTCTGTTAGTTATCAGACAGCCCTTAAGTCGCCTGGAAAAACAATGGGGTTTTTAAAGGCAATTCAAATATATCAAAATAGTGAATCGATGTCCAATAAGGAGCGGGCCATTTTGTTTCTGTGTATAGAAAATATCGTGGAGTTTTTAGAGAAAAATATAGACAAAATGAACAATAAATGTCATACTATCACGATGGTCTATACCCCCTATATATGGCCCCTCTTAATCGCCGCGTTCCTCTGCGCGAAGATAGCCCTGTACGTCCGAAGGTACCCCGATTCTCCCGCGGCGCTTCCTTTTATGTGGATGATGTGGTTGGGGGTGGGTTGGACGGTGATTTACGCCCTATCCATTATGACCCTATGGTACCTTCCCCGGCTGTTTCTTTCCATGGTGATGTACGTTCCTACCCGCTTGCTAACCCCGGCGATTTTCATTTTGGCCGTGGAATATACGGGCCACGATCGGTGGCTGAGCTGTAAAACCTGGACTCTTCTCCTCGCGATCCCCCTGCTGTCCATAGTCGCGTCCCTCACAAGCCCCTGGCACCGCTTGTTCCGCTATAATTTTTCCCTGGACACCACGGGGACCTTTTCGATTCTCCACTATCAAGGGGGAATCATCTATGCCATAAGCAGTGTGTTCAATCTTTTGCTGGTACTCGCCGCCCTCAGCCTCTTTTTAGTATCCCTGATAGATCGGGCCCTTAATCGTAAAGCCACCCTCCTGCTTTTTATAGGAATTCTCATTCCGATAACCGTGGATACCCTTTTTAACCTACAGATAACCCCCATCAAGGGGTATAGCTTTGCGCCCAGTACCATTGTGTTCACCGGTTTGGCGTACCTCATAGCCCTGATGAAGTACCGGCTCTTTTCCTTCGCCCCTATCGCCCGTTCCACGGTCTTTGACAATATTACCGATATCGCCGTGGTGTTTGACACCCACGGCCGGATAATTGATTTTAACAACGCCGCCCAAACCTGCTTAAATCTGGAACCACAAAAGAGTATGGGTCAGGATTTTGACGCCCTGCCATCGGAATGGAAGGACGTTTTTAAGGATCATTTTCAACTTTCCGGGGGACGAAAAGAAATATCCGTTGGTCCTTCGGAACAGCAAAAAATCTACGATCTTTCCGTATCGCCCATCAAATCGTACCGGGGGCTTCGATTAGGATTTTTATTCCTTCTTCACGATATTACCGAATTACGGTCCTCGGAAGAACGGATAAAGGAACTGTTAAGGGAAAAAGAATTACTTTTACGGGAAGTTCACCATCGCATTAAGAATAATATGAGCGTAATCTCCAGTATGCTTTCTCTGCAATCGGAAACCCTGTCCGACGACAGGGCCCGAACCGCCCTTTTGGATGCCCGGAGCAGACTTAACAGTATGATGGTCCTCTACGATAAGCTGTACCGATCCGATGGGTTAGAGGCCCTGTCCGCCGCCGATTATCTTTCCCCTTTGATAGACAAGATTGTAGGAACCCAGGAAGTCGCCTTCCCCGTGGAAATCCATAAGGATATTGAAAGCGTGGTCCTGGGAGCCCGGGTTCTGTTTTCCCTGGGGATTATCGTCAACGAATTGATCGTTAACGCCATAAAGCACGCCTTCCCCGAGGGCCGTCGGGGTACCATAACGGTGGCCTTAAAAAAAATAGAGACCCGCCTCCAGGTGTGGGTAGAGGACGATGGGGGAAATTTCATCGAAAGCGGGGATTCCAACGGAACAAAGGGCTTCGGTTTACAGGTCGTTCGTCTGATGGCCCAACAACTTTCCGCAGATTTTTCCATCCAAAGGGGCGAACGAACCCGGTTTACCCTAGAATTTCCCCTCGAAGACCCCGGGACACCGAGGGTACTGTCGAAATAGGCACCCCAGCGGGTTTCTTAGGGTTCGACGGACCGGTCCGACAGAGGACTCGCTACTTTTTCTCTCCTCCCTATGGTAGCCTATTGCGGTTCTTCTCCGTTCTGGATATGCTGATATTTCCCTTTCGGGGGGGCCGAATTTTTTTAATCGGCAATTTTAATTCTGGAATGGATTAGGTATGAAGAAAATCATTCTCTCTATTTTCATGGCTTCGGTAGTGCTTTTTGCGTGTAGCGCCAAAGGAAATACGGAAACCAAAGCCAAGGACAGTTCCACGGGGACTCCAGCGACCGCTCAGGGCGCGGGGAACCAGGCTCCATCCAAAGCGGACACCAGCTACGCTTTTGGTTTGGCCATTGGGACGAGCATAAAAGAAACGGGTGTGGAGATGGACTATAACGCCTTTATGAACGGTCTAAAGGACGTTATGGAAAACAAAAAAACCAAAATGACCAGCGAAGAGGCCACCGCGAAAATTCAAGCGGCCATGACGGTGGCGATGGCGAAAAAAGGCGAAAAGAATAAGGCTGACGAAGCCAAATTCCTGGCGGAAAACGGGAAAAAAACCGGGGTAAAAACCACCGCGAGCGGTCTTCAGTACGAAGTGATCACCGAAGGGACGGGGAAAAAACCGGCTCCAACGGATACGGTAAAGGTGAATTACGTGGGGACCCTGACCAACGGTACCACCTTTGACAGTTCTATCCAGCGGGGAGAACCGGCGGTATTTCAGCTGGACCAGGTAATTCCCGGTTGGACCGAGGGTATCCAGCTGATGACCGTGGGGAGCAAGTATAAGTTCTATATTCCCTCGGCCCTAGCCTACGGTGAAAACGGGGCGGGGAACGTCATTCCCCCCTATTCAACCTTAATTTTTGAGGTGGACCTGTTAAACATTGAAAAGCCTGCGGCTACGCAGGGCGCGGCCCCCCAGGGTGGAGCCGGGGATACCAAGAAATAGGGGGCCCCGTATAAGGGGAGCCACAGCCACTAAAAAAAACGCAAACCCCCAGGGGATTTGCGTTTTTTTTTCAGACAAGCCCGAAAAATGCCTAGGAGCCTGGTGTATCCAGTCCGACGCTCTCCTAGGCGCCGCCGGTCCCGCTGGCCTGAAAGGATCCTACGCTTTTACGCTGAGGTAGGCTTTAATGATCTCCGCGCAGGAGTTATGGTCAATTTTCACTACCCCCATCTCCCGAATAGCGCTTTCCGGGGAGTCGGAGGCGTGGGCCGTATTGACCATCACGTTGCTTCCAAACTCCCGCCGCACGGTTCCTCCGGGGGCTTTGAGAGGATCCGTGGGTCCCAGGACATCCCGAATTTTAGCGACCGCGTCCTCTCCCTCGTAGATCAGGATCATACACTTAACCGTTCCAGGGTTGTGCATTTCCTCCACGGGGCACTGATCCGGTCGAATCCCGGACATGAACTCCACGATCTGTTCGAATTGATCCACCGCGTATTCCATACCGAAACTATCGATGATGGCCCTTTCCGTTTCTTCGCTTAGTTTAATCTTAAATTCCGCTTCCAAAAGTTCTTTGGCCTTCCGTCCAAAAACGGGTCCTAATTTTGATTTCAGGGCATCTTTGACGGGACCGTAAAATTCTAGGGCTTCGGCGATGGAAATTCTATGAACCTTTACGCCGATAATCCGCAAGCCCGTGCGGGAGAACATATCGATGATGGTTCCCGGCCGGGAAGAAGCGTACTTCCAGTTGTCCGGTTTTATAATGACCAGGGTTCGCTGAATTTTTTCGGGTTTTGGATAGGTCATATTCTCTACCAGATTCCTCTGGCCCGGAAGGAATTGATAGAACAGTTCCAGATTTTCATCCGCCGCCGCTTGACTGCGGGGGGTTAAAACTGCGGGTTCAAAATAGCTAACCTTGGTGGGATCCTGGGGATCGTAGATCAGGTCCGCGTAGGTATCCCGGATGGTTTCCCCGGTGATCGACTCGACGCTTCTGTTTTCCGCGTAGAGGGCCCCGCAGATATCCGACAGCTTGCGGCAAGGATCGGTCCCCCGGAACAGCAACAACAGGGATCGATGCCGACGGCCCCCCGAAGGGGCCATGTTTCGCTCCACGTACTCGGCCAATAATTCCGAAGCCCTGGGGTTGGCGGGATCCTGTTGACTTCGAATAAGGCCCGCGTATTTTTTTACGAAGCCTTCATCCGGGGCGATCATCTGGGCCCCCACCAATTCCAAATCCAACCGTGAAAGCAGGCGGGCGACCACGCCGCCGGTACGGCTTTTAGCCACCGTATAGGGGGTGACGAGCACGTACGAAAGGGTTTGCTCCATATATATATAACTCCTCGTGTAGTCCCATGATAGCTATAAATACCCTAATTTGTCTATGTAAAAAAACGGGTTAAAATTTTGCTATAGAAATTTTTAACGTATAAATATGTACGAAATTTATTGACAATCAATATTTATACATTTATTATGCAATTTCAGCTTCCTATCCAAGATACGGAAGCAGAACAGGAGGAATAGTGATGAAAAGGATCGGTTCTCTCGTCGCCGCCACGGTAGCGGCGGTCGTATTGGCCAGTTGCGGAGGCGGCGCGGCCAAATCGAACACGGTAAAAATCGGCGTGTTTGAGCCCCTGACCGGGGCCAACGGCGCCGGCGGCGCCGATGAGGCGGAGGGTGTTAAGCTGGCGAACGCCCTGTACCCCACGGTTACCGTGGGTGGCAAAACCTACAATATCGAACTGGTGGTGGCGGACAACAAGTCCGATAAGGTAGAGGCGGCTAACGCGGCCACCATGCTGGCCCAGCAAGCCAAGGTGAACGCGGTGGTGGGCAGTTGGGGCTCCTCCCTGTCCATGTCCGGGGGACCGATTTTTGCGGAAGCCAAGATCCCCGCGGTGGGAGCTTCGTGCACCAACCCGAACGTGACCAAGGGAAACGAGTATTATTTCCGTGTCTGCTTCCTGGACCCCTTCCAAGGCCAAGTGATGGCGACCTACGCGTTTAAGAACGTGGGGGCTAAAAAAGCGGCCATTGTACGGGAAGTTTCCAACGATTATTCCGTGGGTCTGGCAAAATTCTTCGTGGATAGCTTTGTTAAGCTTACCGGGGACCCCAACGCGATCGTAGCCCAGGCGGACTACAACACCGGGGACCAGGATTTTAACGCCCAGCTGACTAATATAATGAAAGCTAAACCGGACGTTATTTTTGCCCCCGGTAACTTTACCGAAAGCGCCCTTTTGATCAAACAGGCGCGGCAGTTGGGCATTAAGACCCCCTTCTTGGGCGGCGACACCTGGGATGAACAGGCTTTCCTGGACGTGGGGGGCAAGGAAGTCGAAGGGGCTACCTTCTCTACCTTCTTCGCCAACGATGTACCCATCAACGGAACCAGCGCGGTCTTCTTAAAGGAATTCCGGGCCAAGTACAACAAGGAACCCGCCGCGGTAGCCGCCCTGGGTTTCGACGCCTACCTGGTAATCCTGGACTCTATTAAACGGGCTAACTCGGTGGATCCGGTCAAAATCCGGGACGAGATAGCTAAAACCACCAACTTTGAGGGTGCCGCTGGGTCCATCACCATCGACGCGGATCGGAACGCGGAAAAAGACGCGGTTATTAAGATTGTGAAGGACGGAAAGTTCCAGTATCTGACCACCGTTCGTCCCTAACTAATACGATAACCGGGTAATCGCAAACCAGTCCGGCGCTGAGGATCGACCCCCGCGCCGGACCTTTTTGAATAAGAAGGAACCATGGATCTACGAATATTTTTTCAACACGTCGCGAACGCCCTTTCGTTGGGTAGTTTGTACGCCCTAATCGCCATCGGTTATTCCATGGTGTACGGAATTCTCCGGCTTATCAACTTTGCCCACGGCGATATTTTTATGTTGGGCGCCTACCTTGCTTTTTATCTGGTAAGCTCCTCCCTTATGCCCTGGTGGGTAGCCTTTATTGTGGCCATTGCCCTCACGTGCGCCTTTGGTATTGGACTTGAGCGGGTAGCCTATCGTCCCCTCCGTAATTCTCCCAAGATTTCTATTATGATCAGCGCCATCGGCGCGTCGTTCCTTATTGAAAATTTAGCCATCGTTCTGTTTGACGCCCGACCGAAGGCTTTTAAGGTTCCCGACCTGTTCTCTTCAATTGTGAAATTCGGCAAAGTGCAGATAGTCAGCGTCAGCTTTTATATTCCCGTTATTACGTTTATCGTTTTGGGGATCCTTCTCTTTATTGTAAACCGGACAAAAACCGGTATGGCCATGCGGGCGGTCTCCACGGACCAAGACGCGGCCAAGCTCATGGCCATCGACGTAAACCGGACCGTTTCCATCACCTTCGGTATCGGGTCTGCCCTGGCCGCCCTTGGGGGAATAATGTGGTCCCTCAAATACCCCCAACTGTTGCCCCTGATGGGAATTATGCCCGGGCTCAAGTGCTTTATCGCCGCGGTAATCGGCGGCATCGGTTCCATCGGCGGGGCGGTCCTCGGGGGCTTCCTCCTGGGAATTATAGAGATTATGACCGTGGCCTTTCTGCCCGATTTAACGGGGTACCGGGACGCCTTTGCTTTCATTCTCCTTATCATCGTGCTGTTGGTGAAGCCCACGGGTCTTTTGGGTAAGAATCAGGGGGAAAAGGTATGAGCTTTTTTCCGTTGAACAAGAAAAACCGAAGGCTTCTGAACGCCGCTGGAATTCTGCTCCTGGTGGTCCTGTTGACGGGGGCCAACGCGTTCCTCGACCCCTTTTCTATGCAAATTTTTAAGCTCTGCGCCATCAATATCATTTTAGCCCTGTCGCTCAACCTTTTGAACGGTTTTACGGGACTTTTTTCCCTGGGCCACGCGGGTTTTATGTCCATCGGGGCTTTTTCCTGCGCCCTGCTTACCATGACGGCGGACCAAAAGCAGATGAACTTTTTCTTAAAGCCCATCGAACCCTTTTTGGCCCATATCACGATTCCCTTTTTGCCCGCCCTGATCATCGCGGGGCTTATCGCGGCGTTTTTTGGCTTCCTCATCGGCGCCCCGGTTCTGCGGCTTCGGGACGATTACCTAGCCATCGCTACCCTGGGCTTCTCAGAGATAATCCGGGTGGTGTTCACCAACCTCCAGACCATCACCAACGGTTCCTTGGGGTTAAAGGGGCTTCCTCGGTTTACCACCATGTGGTGGGCCTGGGGCACCGCGGCCTTTACGGTTGTGTTTATCGTGGCGCTCATCAAATCCAGCTATGGGCGGGCGTTTAAGGCAATCCGGGATAACGAGATTGCCGCAGAGGCCATGGGAATCAACGTGTTTAACATGAAGCTCCTCTCCTTCGTCCTTTCGGCTTTTTTTGCCGGGGTCGGCGGCGCCCTGTTGGCCCATCACCTTACCACCATCGATCCCAAACAGTTTATGTTTTTAAAGACCTTTGATATCCTTTTGATCGTGGTTTTGGGGGGGATCGGTTCCATTTCGGGGTCCATTATTTCGGCGATCGTGGTAACCATTCTGATGGAGGCCCTACGGTTCTTGGATGGACCCCTTAACTTTATTGTTTTCCAGACCACCGGTGTTCCGGGGATCCGGATGGTGGTGTTCTCCATCCTGTTGATGGCCGTAATCCTGTTTAGACAACAGGGCTTGATGGGCCGCCGGGAATTATCCTGGGAACTATTTGCCGACATTGGCCTTTTACCCCGGCGCTTCGGCCGGCGGAAGGGAGAATAAGCATGGGCGTTTTGCTCTCTACCCAGGGATTAACGAAAATATTCGGGGGTCTCACGGCGGTTTCGGATCTCTCGATTTCCATTGAGGATGGTCAAATTATCGGTCTTATCGGTCCCAACGGAGCGGGGAAGACCACGGCCTTCAATATGATAACCGGGGTCTATAAGCCCACATCGGGGATCATCACGTACGGTACCACGCCGATTCAAGGCATGAAAAGCCATAAAATTACCCGGATGGGTATCGCTCGGACTTTTCAAAATATCCGGCTTTTTAAAGAAATGACCGTATTGGAGAACGTCCTGGTGGCCCGCCATACCCGCATGGGGACCAACTTGGCCGAAGCGGTGCTCCACCTGCCCAGCTACCGGAGAAAGGAACAGGAAGCCGTGGATACGGCCCGGTCCCTGCTGGAACGGGTCAATTTGTTGGACCTGGCCAACGAAAATTCGACAAACCTCCCTTACGGCAAACAAAGACGCCTGGAAATCGCCCGGGCTTTGGCCACCAACCCGAAATTACTGTTGCTGGACGAACCCGCCGCGGGGATGAACCCCCAGGAGTCCCGGGATCTTATGGACTTTATTCTTAAAATTAGGGATGATTTTTCCCTTACCATCCTGCTCATCGAACACCATATGCAGGTGGTTATGGGTATCTGCGAGAGGATGTACGTGTTAGACTACGGTATTACCATCGCCCACGGGAGTCCCGAACAAATACGACGGGACCCCAAGGTTATCGAAGCGTATTTGGGGGCCGCCGCATGTTAAAGGTGGAAAATCTTTCGGTTCACTACGGCGGAATTCACGCGCTCCAAAATATCAGTTTTGAGGTCCCCGACGGTGAGATCGTTACGCTTATCGGGGCCAACGGTGCGGGAAAAAGTTCTACCCTCAACGCTATCGTGGGGTTGGTCCCCAGTTCTTCGGGGCAGGTTCTCTACGACGGTACGAATATTTTAGGAAGGGATACCAAGGATATCGTGGAGGCGGGGGTGGTTTTAGTCCCCGAAGGTCGCCGGGTATTTCCCAACCTTACGGTCCAGGAAAACCTGACCCTGGGATCCTTTGCCCGCCGGGATCTGGAGCAGGTGGAAAAGGATAGGGATAGGGTGTTCCAACTGTTTCCCCGGCTTAAGGAACGGATTAAACAAAGGGCGGGGACCCTTTCGGGGGGGGAACAGCAGATGCTCGCCGTGGGCCGGGCCCTCATGTCCAAGCCCCGGGTGCTGATGATGGATGAACCTTCCCTGGGGCTTGCTCCCATCGTGGTATCCATGATATTTGAAATAATTCGAGAAATAAACGCCTCGGGGGTGACGGTTCTGCTGGTGGAACAAAACGCCCTGGCGGCCCTGGAAGAGGCGGATCGGGGCTACGTATTGGAGACCGGAAGGATTACCCTTACCGGTACGGGAGAAGAACTTTTGGCCGACGATAGGGTTCGAAAGGCCTATTTAGGCGAGGCGGAATGATGCTAGATTCCCTGTTTGCGGAATTAAAAAAGGCCCAGGCTGCACTAGCCCTGGCCAATCGATCCCAAAAGGATGGGGCCCTCCGGTCGGTGATGAAGACCCTGGAGGCAGATCGGGCCGCTATTCTCAGGGCCAACGCCCTGGATGTGGAACGGGCCCGGGCCTCGGGGATGAAGGATGCCCTGATCGATCGGTTGCTGTTAAACGATAAGCGGATTACCGAAATTATCCAGGGCATCGACGTGGTGGTCCGGCAGGACGACCCGGTGGGCCGGGTGGAAGCGGGGTGGACCCTGCCCAACGGCCTCTTTATCGAGCGCCTAACCGTGCCCCTGGGAACCGTGGCGATTATTTACGAATCCCGGCCCAACGTGACGGTGGACGCCTTTTGCCTGGCCTATAAGGCCGGGTGTTCTATCCTACTCCGGGGGTCCTCGGCGGCCCTGGAGTCGAACCGGGCTCTGGTGGCTTCGATTAAACGGGGCCTGGAGTCGGGGGGCGGGATCCCCGAGGCGGTAGCCCTGGCGGATTCGGGAAGCCGGGAGGATGTGGACGAGATCCTCAGCGCCCGGGGCAAGGTGGACGTGGTAATACCCCGGGGGGGTAGGGATCTGATTCGCCGGGTGGTCGATTTTGCCCGGGTACCGGTCATAGAGACCGGGGAAGGAAACTGTCATATCTACGCCGACCCCACCGCGGACCTGCAAAGGGGCGTGGATATCGTAGAAAACGCGAAGGTGCAGAAGCCCGGGGCTTGCAACGCCGTGGAAACCCTGCTGGTCCACGCGGCTGTGGCGGACCAATTCCTGCCCCTGGTGGCGGACCGGCTAAAGGGGCGGGTGACCCTTCGCTGTTGTCCCCGGTCTAAAGCGGCCATTGTGGCCGCTTCGGCGGCCCACGGGGGCTATCCGGGTTTGGTACTCCAGGACGCCACGGAGGAAGATTGGGCCACCGAGTATCTGGATTATATTTTGGCGATTAGGGTGGTGGATTCAAACGACGAGGCCATCGAACACATAAATCGTTACGGAACAAAACATTCGGAAGCGATTCTCACCAACGATCTTTCGGCGTCCCGGGAGTTTGAAGCCCGGGTGGACGCTTCCTGCGTGTACACCAACGCCTCTATCCGGTTTACCGACGGGGCCCAGTTCGGCTTTGGCGCCGAGTTGGGCATCAGCACCCAAAAATTCCACGCCCGGGGGCCCATGGGGCTCCAGGCGCTTACCACTATTAAATACCGTGTTTCGGGCTCCGGCCAAATACGAGAGTAGGATCCATGATTTCCCAATTGATTGAAGAGTCTCGAAAAATAGTTTTAAAAATCGGTTCTAATACCCTCTCTGATAGGGATGGCAAGATCAACCGAACCTTTTTAGCGGATTTAGCCGAACAGGCGACGGCCCTCATCCACGGGGGAAAGCAGATCGTTCTGGTGTCTTCGGGCGCCCGGATTGCGGGGCTATCTACCATCGGCAAATGGGAACGGAAACGGGATCTCCACTACAAACAGGCCCTTTGCGCGGTGGGGCAGGTGGAGCTGATGGAGGCCTGGCGTCGGGCCTTCGAGGCCCAGGGGCTCCACATAGGCCAACTGCTGTTGACCCGGGACGATTTTTCCGACGACCTGCGGACCCTCAATATGCGGAACACCCTTTTCACCCTGGTAGACGAGGGGGTGGTGCCGATTATCAACGAAAACGATTCGGTGTGCGTGGACGAAATCAAAATCGGTGATAACGATAATCTGGCGGCCCTGACGGCGGTGCTGTGGAGCGCCGATTTATTGATTCTTTTTAGCGATATCGACGGGGTCTACGATAAAAACCCCAAGGAACATCCGGACGCCCAGCTGGTTCCGGAGGTTCGGGACCTGGCCGCCCTCCGTTCCTCCATTTCTATCGGTGGAACCAACGGCTTTGGCACCGGGGGAATTACCACGAAATTGGAGGCCGCCCAGTACGTGCTCTCCTACGGTATCCCGATGATTTTGGCCCATGGGGGCCGTCCCCGGGCTCTGGAAGCTCTGGCCCAGGGGAAACAGGCGGGTACCGCTTTTTACGCGAGGTAAGGGTATGGGAGAAAGAACGTTGGTCGGTTGTATCGGTACGGGAAATATGGGGAGCGCCCTGATGACCGCCGCCGTGAAGGTGGTGGGGGGGCAAAACGTGGGGGTTACGGACGTGGATCTTCGCCGGGCCACCGAATTTGCCGCCCCCCTGGGCGCTAAGGTCTGGGCTTCCAACACCGAGGCGGTACAGCAGTCCCAGTATTTGATCTTGGCGGTAAAGCCCCAGGTGGTGGCGTCGGTTGTAAAGGAACTGGAGCCCGGTTTAGCCCAGCGCTTTAGGGAAGGACAGCCGGTAATTTTGGTGTCCATCGTGGCGGGCCTTTCCATACACGCCCTCCGGGGCCATTTGGGCGGGTCGTCTTCCGCCGCCGGTCAGCCGGTGATCCGCCTGATGCCCAACACCCCGGCGCTTATCTCCAAGGGGATGATAGCCCTTGCCGCCAGCGCCGAGGTTAGCGAAGGGGCGGTAGGGGAACTGGAGCGGATCCTTTCGTCCGCCGGCCTTATCGACCGGGTGGATGAAAAGTTGATGGATGCCATTACCGCCCTTTCGGGTTCCGGGCCCGCGTACGGTTACCTCTTTATCGAAGCCCTCGCCGATGGGGCCGTTAAAGCGGGGCTCCCCCGGGACAAGGCCCTGCGGTACGCCGCCCGTACGGTCCTGGGCGCCGCCGCCATGGTGGAAGAGACGGGCCGCCATCCCGGGGAACTGAAGGACGCGGTCTGCTCCCCCGGGGGCACCACCATCGCCGGTGTGGCGGCCCTGGAGGAACGGGCCTTTCGGGGGACGGTCATGGCGGCGGTAGAGGCGGCGTATAAACGCTCCAAGGAATTGGGCTAAGGGCCTGTCGGACTAGTCCGTCTAATCATGAGTCCCCTCTAAAAACCAATTGAGGCTGTCTGATAACTCTGTTAGTTACCGAACAGCCTCAATTGCTGGCGTTTTTTTCGGCGGGTTTGTTTCTACGACCTGGACCTGCTTATCTACACTCCCGTCGAGTTTGAAAAGCTCACCTCCGACCCATCCCCGGACTTCTGGACCAGCGTGGTCGCCTCGATGCGGCGCCTTTTATAAAGCCCTGCGCTGTCTGGCAGCCTGCAGAGATTGAATCAGAAATTCACCCTGTGACCAGGACAACTATTGGCTTGACAATTTTGCAATATAATTGCAAATTTATTGCATGTGGATTGAGAGAAGCTATACATCGCTGTTGAATAGGTATGTTTCTTCCTTCCCTGTCGTCGTCCTTTCCGGTGCCAGGCAGACAGGAAAATCAAGTCTGCTCAAGAACTGGTATCCAGCGGCATCGTATGTAAGCCTGGATGATCCATCCGTAGCGGAGCGAGCCCGGACCATGCCGTCCTCCTTCATAGGCGACATGATGCCGCCGTGCATCATCGATGAAGTTCAATACGCTCCCGAGCTATTGAGGGCGATAAAGACACGAGTCGATCTGGATGGATCACAGAGGCCATGGATACTCAGCGGGTCACAGGTGTTCCCGCTCATGGCTGGCGTTTCCGAGAGCCTGGCTGGAAGGGCAGGCATTGCGGAATTGCCTACACTTTCCGCCTTTGAATGCGCCAACGCAGGCCTGGGAAAGGATCCACGGGAGTACCTGGCACTGGGCGGGTATCCAGCGGTCCGTTCTGGCTCGGCCGATCCTGACCTGTGGTTTCCTTCCTACGCAGCGACATACGTCGAGCGGGATGTGCGCGCCTTGCTCAATGTTACGAATATTCGTGATTTCTCGCGGTTCATGCGGGCTTTTGCGTTGCTTACCGGTCGTACCTTGTCGCTTTCGGACTTGGCGCGTGATGTCGGTGTAGCGCCGAACACCATCAAGTCATGGATTTCGGTACTGGTCGCTTCGGGGCTCGTTCGATTGCTTGAACCGTATTTCAGGAATATGGGAAAGCGACTGGTAAAGTCACCAAAAGTTTATTGGATGGATACAGGATTGGCCGCGTGGTTCATGGGGCTCAAGACACGCGCCGCCATCGAGGCGTCTCCCTATGGTGGATCCCTCTGGGAAACCTATGTCTACGGGCAGTTGGTCCGGGCGTTCGCGGTTCGGGGTGAGCGGTCCCCGGCCATCTGGTATTGGCGAACAGCCTCAGGTGAAGAAGTGGACTTCGTCATCGAGGCTGGTGGAAAGTTCGTGCTGATCGAGGCAAAACTTGGTGAGACGCCAGGACTCGAGTCGACCAAGGGTTTTGCCGATTTCAAGGCGTATTATGGCCAGGCTGCGGTAAGCGGAACATGGATAGCCGCGCCAACGAAGGCCCCGTATGCCCTGAAGGACGGGACGATCGTCCATGACTTTGTCGAACCGCCCGAACTGGCTTGATACAAGCCTTTGTCGACTGCCGTTCTGGACCAGCGTGATTGCCCCGATGCGGCGGGTGCTGTAACTCCGGCTTGTCAAAAAAACGCACCTGTCCGGCGTTATGAATTTTGACATCCTGTACGGAATCCGTCGAAGAGGCTAGGGCAGGTTATGCAGACTGAAAAAGACAGGACCCTAGTAGTAAAATATGCCGTACTCATCCTGGATGGTAAAGCCCAGGTGTCGATACACGGCTATGGCGGGTTGGTTGTCCTTTTTTACAAACAGTCGGACCTGCCAACCCTGGTCCACCACCGTGTGGACCAGTTCGCGAACCAGTCGCTTCGCGATGCCCCGGCCCCGGAACTCCGGGCGGACAAATACCCCGCCAATTTGGGCTTGTCGGTAGGCGAAGGCGTTGGTGTTGGCCTTGGCCACCGGGAAACCGTCCAGCCAGGCCGTAAAGACCACCTGATCCTGGAGCAGGCGTTCCAAACCGTTTCTGCAGGCCCCCGGGTTAAAGGGATACCCCGGAGGGACCACCTCTTCCTTTTCGTAGGCCTCCTGCAGGGGGTAGAGCTGGTCCACCAGTCCTATTTTTTCCGAAGGAAGCGGGAAACCATCGGGGGCTCTAAAATCGCTGCGAAGGATGGATAAGCCCACAAGCTCCCCCCCCAGTTCCCTATCGGCCCCTTCCCCCTTCGGATCCTCCGTTTTATGCTGACTCTCCCTGCCCAAGGACGGCTGTTCCAGGCCCATCAGATAATATTCATTTTTTTCTTTGGCAGTTAAACCCAGTGCCAAAAGCAGGCCCTCCAGGGCACGGACATCCCCTAATAGTCCCTGGAGGGACGAGACAAAGGGTTTTAGGTGATCCTTCCAGGGCCTCTGTTCCCGTTTTCTTTGGATTTGAAGGACCCCCGTCAATTCCCCCGTCTCCCTTTCCGAGAGTTCCGTGATACCCATAGGGTAAACGACTGGGCCGTGGAAATAGACCAACGCGCGGATCCCCGAGGGGCCCTTTTGGTACACCCAAAGGGCGTCCCTTCCCTTTTGCCGACGTACATACCGGTCGCAGGCGGAAACACCGGTGGTTTCGTGGTCCCTCAGAAAGGCTTCAATTTTTTTTTCGTCCTTCCCTATATGCCAGCCCATGGTTGGTATCTAGGGTGTCCGTTTGGATGTTCCGCTTCGGGTAAAAAGCGGGAAGGGCAGGGTCCCCAGGTCTTCGGTTCTGCCGGAGAGCATGGAGAATCCGGCGATAAAGGATTCCTTGGAATAGCTGTACAGGGCGATGGCCCCGGAAACCCAGGGAGCCTTTTCCAAAAATATGGGGGTAAGCACCGAAACGACGATAATCCTCTTTTGGAGCGGCCGAAGGGCCTGGAGCAACCCCAGACTGTAGGAATTGGCCAGGCAAAAAATCACCGTATCCGCCTGTTGGGCCCGGCGGACCAGGTTCTCCCGTTCTTGGGCGGTGGCGTTTTGACCGTCGTAGGAAAAACGCGCCTCCTCGGCTTGGCTGTAGGCTAAGCGGCCGGCGGAGAAAAATTCCTCGAATTGGCCCGCCAAAAGGATACGCCCGGCCCGTTCGGCCCTTAGGGGGATCGTTTTAGTCTTTCCATCCCCCTCCGTATCCGATTTCAGTAGGGTGATGCTTCGGACTGCCAGGTCGAGAAAAAACTTTTTACCCTCCGGGTTTGGAACGAATTTTTTAATTTCTTCGGGATCGGGGGCTAAGGTGGGGGCGTTTTTGCTCCGCAGGTACCGTAATTTAAGCAGGACCACCCGTTTCGCCGCCCCCCGAACCAGATTTTTAAACGAAGGGTGTCGGTCCATCTCTTGGACCAGGCTGGTCCACAGGACGTCATCCAAGAGCGGGGTTTTTGAAAAGAGGATAATATCGTTTCCCGCTTCCAGGGCCAATTTGGCCGCCCGGGAGACACTCCCGGCGGAAAGGGCCGCCCCGTTCATCATCAAATCGTCGGTAATAATAAGTCCCTGGAAACCAATTTTTTTTCTTAGTATATCCGTAAGAAAATAGGAGGAAAGGGACGCGGGCTCCTCCCCCCCGGGGGTCAACGGAAAGGCCAAGTGACCGCTCATGATGGCTGGGATTCCGTCCTTGGCGAGCATCCGGTAGGGGACCAACTCCCGGTTCCAGAGGGTGTCAAAATTCTGATAGATCCTTGGCAGAACCCCGTGGGAATCCAGGTCCGTATCCCCGTGGCCGGGATAGTGCTTGGCCGTGGCGATAATCCCCGCCTGCTCGAGTCCCCGGGCAAAGGCGATCCCCAGGGTCCCCGTTTTCACCGGGTCGTCTCCGAAAGCCCGGGGACCTATCAGTTGGGACTCCCTATTGGTGTATAAATCCACCTCGGGGGCGAAATTCATATTGATGCCCAGGACCGACAATTCCTTGCCGATATAGTATCCCGATAAATACGCGTCCTGGGGGTAACTTGAAGCCCCAATGGCCATGTTCCCCGGGGTTTCGCTGGTGAGGCCCTTCACGTGCCGGATCCAGCCCCCCTCCTGGTCGGTGGCGATGAGAAGGGGTATCTTAAACCCATCCTCCAGGGCGGCGCTTTGGAGGGACCCCACCGCCTTGGCTAACCGAAGGGTATCCTCCGTGTTCCAGCCAAAAATTTTCACCCCGCCGATTTTCCGTTCCCGGACCCATCGAAGAATCAAGGGCGACGGATCGGCCCCCACCCAGCCCATCATAAACGTTTGAGCCAGGGCCTCCTGATCGGTCATACGGCTTACCAGGCGATCCGCCAGGGCCTCGGGGTCCAAGGGATCGTTAAAATCCAGGGCCCCTATCCCAGGAATAAGGGAAAGGGCAAAAAAAAGGGAAAAAATGGAGGCCCTGAAAAAAAACGGAAGCCTGGCTGTTTTTATCCTCACCGGTACGCTTCACCCCTAATATCGTCAATATACTGGGCCGCGCTGTGGGCCGCAATAGCCCCCTCGCCCGCGGCGACCACCACTTGACGGAAGGGGGTAGCCCGTACATCCCCGGCCACAAAAAGGCCCTTAATGGAACTTTCCATCCGCTGATCCGTGATTATGGAGCCGCTTTCGTCCTTCTCCGCCTCCGGTACCAGGGCAGTCTGGGGTATGGAACCCACAAACACAAACACCGCGTCGGTTTCCTCTTGGTAGGTTTGCTTGGTTTCTAGGTTTTCCAAAACCACGGAACGAACTTTTTGATCCCCCTGGATTTCCAACATCCGGGTATTAAAACGAACTTCGATATTTTTATTACGTAAGACCCGATCGGCCAGGGATTTTTGAGCCCGGAAGCGGTCCCGTCGGTGGATCATCACGATTTTATCCGAAAGCTTGGCTAAAAACTGCGCTTCGTCGCAGGCCGCATCCCCACCGCCCACCACAAACATTTTTTTGCCCTTAAAGAAGGGGCCATCGCAGGTGGCGCAGTACGAAACCCCCCGGCCGGAGAATTGGGCTTCTCCGGGGATATCCAAGGTTCGATGCTTTGCCCCGGTGGCTAAAATAACCGCCTGGGCGTGGATGGTTCCTCCCCCCGCTAAAGAAAGGACAAAGGTATTGCCCTCCTTTTTAAGGGAGTTCACCGAATCGGTCATAAACTCCGCCCCAAATTTCTCCGCCTGGGCCTGCATGTCCTGGGCCAGCTCAAAACCCGATTTGGGTTCCGCGTACCCTGGATAATTCTCCAGATGGTCGATTAACAGGGCCTGGCCCCCGGGGGCCATCTCCTCGATCAGCAGGGTTTTTAAATTGGCCCGGGCACCGTATTGGGCCGCCGTTAAACCGGCGGCTCCGGCGCCTATGATTACTAAATCCACGTCCGTTCCCATGGGAAATGCTCCTTTACCGTTGGGGGTCTGAGAATATATAGTCTATAATATGAAAATCCTTGGAAGAGCGTCAACGCAAATCCTCCGCTGGGGGATGGTTCTCTGTTTCCTTTGGATACGGAGCCCTTATGTGGGGGCCCAGAGCTCCGTTGACCCATTTTGGAAGGGTCTTGTACGGATAGAGCCGGATCCTCGGGCCCTACAATTCGCCGACGCGGTGACCCAGGAACGGAAAAACAACGGGGAAGTGGGCTGGGAAACCCTGCTCAACGCTTCCCTGTGGGCCTCCGGAGCCGATGAAGGCCCCCCTGGTTCCACCACCGCGCAAAACGGCCCCTCCGATCCGAGTCAAAAACTACGGAAGGTGATCGAAAAACTGCGAACGGATGGGGGGCCCCGGGGGGATGGTCGAACCAAGGGGGAAGCGGTGCTTTCTCTGATGTACCAGGATTTTTTGCGGGCCTATTCGGAACGGCAAACCCGTTTGGACGTATTGCTCCGGACTGGATACTACAACTGCGTATCCTCGGCGGTTTTGTACACCATTATAGGCCGTTCCGTGGGTCTTGACGTCCAGGGTGTCGCCACAAGGGACCACGCCTTTTGTCTTTTGCGCCTCGGCGACGTCTCCGTCGATGTGGAAACCACCAGCTCCCTGGGCTTCGATCCGGGATCGAAGACCGAATTCCACGACGCCTTTGGCCGTCTTACGGGGTTCGCCTACGTGCCTCCCCGTAATTACGCGGATCGGACCAATTTGGATCCCATGGAATTGGTGTCCCTCATCCTTTCTAACCGGGTCGCCGAAGCGGACGCGGCGTTCCGTTTCGCCGACTCGGTAGGCTACTCGGTGGACCGGCTTGCCCTGCTGTCCTACGAAGCCTTGAACGCTCCCTCGGAGGTGTATGCGAAGGCCCAGAACGAGCTGGTCGAACGGCTGTTAAATTTTGGAACCGCCCTGGCTCGGGGCGGGAAGGAAGACTCTGCCCTTGAATGGGCGGCCTACGCCCAGATGCGATTTGGGCAGGATCAGCGGTGGCTGGATTTTTGCTACTCCGCCCTGAATAACCTGGTGGTTCAAGACCTGAGACGGGGAAATTATCCCGGTGGGAGGTCCCACCTAAACCAGTGGGCTTCCCTGGTGGCGGAGGATAAACGGAAGGTCTTGGACACCCTGCTCACCGATGGGGAACTGACAGCCCAAGTCCAGGCCGCCCACGACCCCGTAGCCTGGGCCTCCGCAGACGCGGCGATCACCCAAGCCCAGAGCGAAGGCCGGATTGGGGCCCCCCGGGCGGTGGAATTACGGGTGTTTGGAGCCCTTTCGGAGGCCCAGGGAGCGGCCAAAACCGGAGGTTACGGGGCGGCGCTCCAGGTCCTGGATCGGTCTATCGCCCGGCTTGGACCGGAAGGGCCCCTGGTCAACGCCCAACGGTTGTTTCGCTCTAACCGGGTGGCGGAACTCCATAACGGTTTCGCGGAACTGTTTAACCAGCGCCGTTTCGACGAAGCCCGAAGGTATATCCTCTCGGCGCTCCAGGAATTTCCCCAGGAAAATCGACTACAGCAGGATTTGGACATAGTAGAGAAAAATATACGGAAAAATAGTAGTCCGTAGTTCAAAAAAGTAATTTTTCATGCTATAGTGGGCCCATGAATATACGCGCCAAACTCATACTTTTAGTCCTAGGGATGATTGTCCTAATCATGGGGGCTTCGTCGGTGTATTTTATACTGCAGGCCCCTATTCAGCGCATTCAAACGGAAAGCAATGTACTGGACAACCTGGCAAATTCGATCCTGCACCTGCAAATTGAATTAAATCGGTTGGATAGCTCGGCCTTTGTTACCGCTCGGCCAAAATTCTACGGAGCCACGGTAAAGGTGCAGGAGGCGTTTAAGCATATCAAGGATATTACCTACCTCCGCAAAAGCGACAAAGCCCTGGCGGAGGCCATCGACGTGGTTGAACGGCTTCAAAAACTGAACGAGGAGAACCTTGCCCAGGTAACGGATATCTACGACCAGCTGTACAAGGACGCGGAAAAGGTCTTTGTATTCCCCGATTCCATCGTATTCCGGCGTTTTTACATCAACGATCCCCTGTCTAACCGGGATCCCAAGGCCCGGGATATGGCCCTCTTTGACCTAAGCCGCTTTGAATCCGCCTCCAGTATTTTGAACGACAGTTTGGAATCCTCGTCCAACGTAATCGCGGAACAGGGGGCGGTGATCGAAAAACGAATAGCCCAGATCAGCGCCCAGGCTTTGCTGGCGGCCGAAATAACCATCGGAATTCTGGTGTTGCTTATCGCCCTGGCGGCCATCTTTTTTGCCAACACCATCGCCAAGAGCGTCATTCTTATTTCCAACGGCGTTCGGAGCCTTAGCGAGGGGGATCTTTCGGTCACCTTCCTGGTAAAATCGAAGGACGAAGTGGGGGAACTCTCCCGCAGGATGAACGATTTTATCCATTCCTTGGACGAGGCCCTGCTGGGCATCAAAGACGCGGCGACCAGGAACGCGGCGGTAAGGGACCAGCTTTTGGAGGCCACGAAAAAAACCGGTTCTTCCTTGGCGGACATGAGGGCCGCGGTGGAAGGGGTGGAACGGCAGGCTAAACTTTTAGACGAAAAAATAGGGGCAACCAAGGATTCGGTAACCTCCATTTCCTCGGGGGTGGGCCAGCTGGATGCCCGGATTTCCGATCAGATCGCCATGGTGGAAGAGTCCACCGCGGCAATTACGCAGATGCTGGCCACCATCGGCAACATGGCCCGGCTGGCGGAAAAGGACAAGGAACTGGCGTCGGCCCTGGTAAAGACCTCCGACGCGGGCCGGGAGGTATTCCTCGCGGCCTTTGAGAAGATCGAAGCGATCACCGAACGGGTTGGAAAGATAGAAGAGATGATCGAGATTATAGATACCATCGCCGGTCAAACGAACCTTTTGGCCATGAACGCCGCTATCGAGGCGGCCCACGCCGGGGAGGCGGGCAAGGGGTTCGCGGTGGTGGCCGACGAGATTCGAAAGCTGGCCGAAGCCTCCGCCGAGGGATCCCGGGAAATCGCCGGTTCTGTCCGGGGCATTATCGAATCCATCGAAAGCGCCAAGGAAGGAAGCTCCGAAACCACCCGAGCCTTTGGGGAGATCGACGAAAAGATCCGCGAGGTATCCCGGTCCGTCACGGAGATCAGTTCCAGTCTGGGGGAAACCGACGAAGGGGGACGACAAATTCTCATCGCCATGACCAATTTACGGGAGCTGTCCGCGTCTATCAACACCGAATCCCGGAGCGTGGCCGACAATACCCGGGTTATCGACACGTCCATGGCCGACCTGGACCAGGTCGCCGAAAGCGTTCGTACCGCCATGGCCTCCATCGGCAAACGGTCCAACGATATCGCCGCCACCGCCGATAGAACCGCCGAATTGGCCCAAGAATTAACCTCCGTGGGGGACGACTTGGAAAAGCGGATCTCCCATTTCAAAACCACCTGCGAAACCGATGGGGGAACCATCACCCGGGGCGGGGAGTGCGAGGACCCTGTACCAAGTTTGACGGAAGAAGCGTCCTTGGAAATCCCTGGACTAAAGGCCGAAGCCCGGCTTTTGTCCGAATAGGTTAGGAGCCTGTCGGACAGCGTAAAGCAGGCTCCTTTGGCGGTTTGCTAGGACCCGGGGGTATTTTTCTGCTACGGTACAGAAATCTCTTCCCGGATAAGCAGGTTGGTGAACCCCGCGGACCCCAGTTGGGCCCGTACGGTTTCTAGGTTACCCTGGGGTACCTGAGCCACCACCACCCGGTACAGATCCTGGAACCGTTCGTAGGCCGGTTCCAACCCCACCGCCTTAATACGGTTGATCGCGTCCACCGCGTTTCGTGAAAGCTTAAACGACCCTACTTGGATACGGTAGGATTTACCATTCGATATCGATGCGGCCCCTGCTGGACCCCCCTGGGGCCCCGGGGCCGTCGTCGGCTGAACCGCCACCGGGGCAGGCTTTGCCGCAGTCTTATCGGCTTCCGCCGTCCCCGCAGGCGGCAGGACCTCAAGGATCACCGGAATGGTGCCCGTTTTCAGCATGTCTAACCGTTCCGCTGCGGCCTGGGAAAGGTCGATGTTTCTATTGGCTACAAAGGGCCCCCGGTCGTTGATCCGAACGGTTACCTGTTTTCCGTTGTTTTTATTGGTAAGGCGAACCAGGGTCCCAAAGGGGAGGGTCGGGTGGGCGGCGGTAAGGGCCGTCGGATCGAACAGCTCCCCCGACGCGGTGGGCTTTCCGGCGAATTCCGGCCCGTACCAGGACGCTAGCCCCGTTTCCACGGGGTACGTCGGCGTGGAAATCCCAGGGGCCGCCGGGGTCCCTGCGGGGGCCCCGGTCCCGGCGTTCTGGCCGAAACTTTGACTAGACAGGACGATGAAGAGAATCCCTATCAGACTAATCGCTTTCATAGCTTGTATATCGGAAAAAAGTAAGGGTTTACCAACATTTTTCCGCATCAAAGGCTACGCAAACAGCCCCGCTGTCGTAAAATCCCCTATTAGGGCACCCAGAGTACCTTGTCGGGGGATATTTCCTTTAGGTAGATCCGTTTGTACCGGCCCGAATGGGAAACCGCGGGATTTTCGGGGAAGTAGGTTTTTCTAAAGAACCATACCACATCGGTCATATCGTTGCTCGAATTGGAGATACAGTAACGGTACCAAATTTCCTTATCCGCCAGCAGGGACGCCATCTTAGGATCCTCCGCCAACTCGCTATCCGTTAACCGTCGAATTTCGGACCGCAGGCCCCCGTATCGGGCGTTCCCTACGGTAAATAGCCGAAGATGCTGGTGATCATCCATCCAGTACAGCTCGAAGACCCCGCCCACCGCGGGAATGGAGGTGGCGATGGACCAACGGTCCGCCTTTTTAAGGGGGGACCAGTAAATAGAGAAAAAGACCGTATCCCCTTGATTTTGGGTGGACATTTCATAATCCATGGGCCTATTTTACCACAGCATGTTGTTTTTTTCCATACACCCTTCGGGGTTGAATGTATACCAAATCATACATTTTATTTCACATTGGGTCCCGGTATTCGATATCATTATTTTAATTCATTATCTATAAAGTAAATAATTCAAGATTCTCAGACTTTTTATTTTTGGCATGAAAATTGCTATTTATTATATGGAACCCCTGGTTCCGGAGGATAGGAAGATGAAGAGTACCGACGAGACTTCAGTGGAAGATGTGCTGAAGACCTATTTTGATCAAATCAAGTCCGTTCCCCTTCTTTCGTTCCAAGAGGAGCTTGATCTGTCCCGTCGAATCGCCGCCGGAGACGAATTGGCCCGTCAAAAATTGATCGAGGCTAATCTCCGTCTGGTGGTTAAAATAGCCCGTTGTTTTATCGCCTCCGATGTATCCCTCCTTGACCTGATCCAGGAGGGCAATTTAGGCCTTATTCGGGCGGCGCAGAAGTATAATTACCAGCGGAACGTTCGCTTTTCCACCTACGCCAGTTGGTGGATAAAACAGGCCATCAGCCGGTCTTTGGCTAATAAGCGCCGGTCCATTCGCCTCCCCCACCGTAAAGAGGAGGCCCTAAAAAAAATTCAGCGGGCCTACAACACCCTTAGTCAAATCTATATGCGCAGGCCGACCACGGAAGAGATCGCCGCGGAGGTGGGACTCCCCACCGTTGAAATCGAGTATATCCTTACCATGGCAAACGGGATGGTCTCCCTGGACGCGGACACGGGGGACGAGGATTCCTCGACCTTTATCGATCTTTTGGAAGATTATACCTACAGCCCCGACAAGGATCTGATGAACGATGCGATTAAGCGGGATACCCGACGGCATTTGAATAAATTGATGGACCGGGAACGGCGGATCCTTATGTACCGTTTCCAGTTCTTTGATGGAGAACGGTACACCCTTAAACGGATAGGAGATGAAATGGGCATATCCCCCGAAACGGTCCGACAAATCGAAATGCGGGCCCTCCGGAAGTTTAAAGAACAGGCCGGTGAATTGCGGGAGTATATGTACGCCTATTAGCCCTTACCGCGGGTAATTGACCAAGGGTTCCGTAACGGGTACCCTTGGTTCGGTGAAGGGGAAAAAAAAGCCTAGACAAAACAAACGGGGGCCCTCTTCGGTCGAAGGCCGGGTGGCGGCCCTGGTAGCGGGTTTTCTGGTCTTCGCCTTTGTGGCGGTTTTTTTTACAGTCCGTACGACCCGCGGCGCACCGATCCCGGGGCCTTCCTCGGCGGTCGTCCAAAATCCATCGAATTCCGCCGAAAAACAAACCGCCGAGGAACATCCTGACGAGGAACAACCCGCCGAGGAACATCCTGCCGAGGAACATCCTGCCGAGACCCCGTCGAGGGTATCTTCGGCCTCGGAACGTCAGGGAGTCCCGCCTCGGTCCGTCGAGGGGCGGTCCACGGCGCCCCGTTCTACCCCAGGGCCGATGAAATCACCCCTTCCAGCTCCTCCTCCCCCGGTGCCAAGTGTCGTCGTGACGGCAAAGCCCGCAGGTTCCCCTGAACGGCCCCCGAGGAAGGAGCCCCTCCATCGAGGAAGGGTTGCCATCGTGATCGACGACGCGGGAAACAACCTCCGGGAGCTGGAACCCTTTCTCCGATTTCCCGGGCCTTTGACCATAGCGGTTCTCCCGGGTCTGCCCCATTCGGCGGAGGCGGCTCGGATGGCCCGGGCGGCGGGGAAGGAGGTGATCCTTCACCAGCCCATGGAAGCGGTCGGGGGGCAGAATCCCGGGCCCATGGCCATATACGAGGGGATGACGGAGGATCAAATTCGGGAGATCCTTCAGAAAAACATAGACCAGGTGGGTCCCCTGGGGGGCATGAATAACCATCAGGGGTCCAAGATTACCGCTAACGAAAAAGATATGCGGATCATACTCGCTTTTTGTCGAGAAAAAGGGTTATATTATCTAGATTCGAAGACCACCGGAGAAACGGTCGTTCCCGCCGTCGCGGCGAGGATAGGAATACCATATAGGGAGCGCGATGTGTTTATTGATAACATCCAAGAGAAAGCGGCGATGATCCGTTACGTACAAGAGGGGCTTCAAAAGGCCGAAAAGAAGGGCGCCGCAGTGATGATTGGCCACGCGTGGTCTTCCCAGTTAGCGTCTACCCTAACGGAGCTGTATCCCGAATTGGTAGCCCAGGGTTTTACCCTGTCGGATCTTTCGCAAATCGTCATGGGTAATTGGGATAATGAAAGTTTTGGGGATTGAGTCCTCCTGCGACGAATGCGCCGCCTCGGTGGTGGAGGATGGTCAGAGGATCCTTTCCAACGTGGTGGCCACCCAAATTCCCTTTCACGCGGTGTTTCAGGGGGTGGTTCCGGAAATCGCCAGCCGAACCCACACCCAATGGATCGTGGGGGTAGTAAAAAACGCCCTCTCCGATGCGGGTTTACGGCCCGACGAGGTGGACGCGGTGGCCGCCACGGCCCATCCGGGATTGCTGGGTTCCCTTTTGGTGGCCCTCAATTTTGGTAAAAGTTACGCCTGGAGTCTTAACCTACCCTTTATCGCCGTGGACCACATGCTGGCCCACCTGTACGCTCCCCAGTTGCAGGAACCCTTGGCTTATCCTTTTTTGGGCCTCCTGGTCAGCGGTGGGCACACCATCATTTGCAGGGTCGATAACTTTGACGATATAACCGTCCTGGGGACCACCATCGACGACGCGGTGGGCGAGGCCTTTGATAAGGTTTCCAAGTACTATGGGTTCGGGTACCCCGGGGGAGCGTATATCGATCGGTTGGCGGCGAAGGGGAACTCCGATGCCTTTCGGTTTCCCCTGCCCAATCTGTACAAGGGGGAACATCGCTACGATGTTTCCTATTCGGGCTTGAAAACCGCTGTGATAAACCAACTGGACCAGTTTCGGAACCCCCAGGAAAGGGATCCCCCTAAAAGCGAGGACGTGGCCGCCGCGTTCCAGAAAACCGCCGTGGAAATCCTTTTACGGAGCCTTTTTCGAGCGGTAGAAGATACGGGGCTTAAAACTATCGTCGCCGGCGGCGGCGTGGCGGCCAACTCGTACCTCCGGTCCCGACTGGCCGAACGGCGGGATCTGGTCTGTCATTTCCCGCCCCTGGAACTTTGCGGGGACAACGGCGCCATGGTAGCGGGTATCGCGTACCGGTACCTGATCCGGGGGGACCGATCTCCCCTGGACGTAACCGCCTCCGCCCGGGTCAAGGCCTTTAAACGCCGCTATCCCTAGGAACCGCCGTTCCTCTCGTCCATTCCGCCGGTCCGTCGCGCTCTTGGATAAAACTCTCCGCCTAAATCTACAGAAGGGTTTTCCCCGGGGTTTCCAGATTGGACAGCCCCTCTTCCGCCACGTCGAGCAGGTCCTCGTTATCCTGGTAGAGCTTGGGGGGCCGGGGCGCGGGGGCGCAGGTGATCCGCCGGGCTATGGCCCGGAGGGTAAGGGCGTAGGGGCTTTGGCTGGAGGCTACCAAAACGGGACGCCGTTCTACCACCGAGCGGGCCACCGCGGGGTCCCGGGGGATAAAGCCAATATATTCGATGGAAAGGCCCAAATTGCGGGCCGTTATATCCCGGAGTCGCACCCCTACCGACACGTCCTTCCCCGAGGTTCCCTGGTTGATCACGATTCGGGGAAACAGGTCGGTTAACTGACCCAGGGCTGTTTTCGCCCTATCGGGGAACTGTTCCAGGAGCCTCTGTTTTAAAAGGGGTAAGGAATCGGAGGTTCCCTCTATTTTTTTAGAGAAAAAGTCCACGATCATGGCCCGTTCTGGTCCCCGGGGTGGGAAGGACCGAAACAGGGCCCGGAAGAGGGTGGTCTTTAAAAAAGAATAGGCGTTCAAAACGGCGGTAATTTCGGGAACCGTTACCACGATGCCCTCCGAAGCGGTAAGGAAAAAATCTACCGTGTTGTAGGTCGAACCGGCCCCCAAATCTAGGACCACATAATCCGCCACCAGGGCCCCTACACTTCGGATGATTTTCTGTTTGGTAAAAAAATCCAGGTTGGCGGTTCCGGGGAGCAGAGCATCCCCGGGGATAAAGAACAATTTCGGCACCCCGGTCTCTACCAAAAGGGCCTCCAGGTTAGGCTCGGTTTTGTAGATCAGGTTCCCAAGCCCCGGATGTTTGTTTTTTATGCCCAAAAGGGTATGGAGGTTCGCGCCCCCCAGATCCAGATCCACCAGGACGGTGCTCTTTCCCTGTTCCGCCAAAGCGATCGCTAGATTGACGGCGAAGATGCTTTTTCCGACCCCGCCCTTGCCCGAGGCTATGGGAATCATGACGCTCATGCCTATGGTATAGTACAATTTTCCACAATATTCGACCCGTTCCGTTTTTTTTTAGAATGGGGTATGGTAGTTTCCTCGGAGGATCGGATGAAACCTTGGAAACCGGCCCTTGCCCAGGGGGTGGGGCTTTTCTTTTGTATTTCCCTGTTCTATTCCTGCGCGACGTCAAAACCGCCCATCCCACCGGCTCCGGTGACCGTATCGAGCCGCGAAACGCCCCTGCTCCGCCTACACTATGTCGGTTTGGGGCGACTAGACCGGGCTGTGGGGGTCCAGGGAACGGTAACCGTGGAAAACCCCCTCCCAGAGGCCCTTCGGGTCCAGAAGGGTGAAATTCGACTGCTACTGGACGGAAACCCCGTGGACCTTCCATCAAAAGAAATTTTTGATGGGGCCCCATTTCCCTTTACCCTGGCCCCCCACACGGAAAGGACCATCGATTTCCTCTATCCCCTGGAAGAACGGTTCCTGGTGGACCGGCGGGACGGGGATGCGGGGGGGCAAGAGGAATTCCACCGCCTGGAGATGACGGCCCAGCTGAGCGTGATGGCCGACAATGGTTCGGCGGTCCAAATCCTGGGGGCCCGGGAGGAGGCGTCCTACCCCCGGATCCGGGAGCCCGTCTTTACCATTACCGCCATTCGGATCCTCCAGGCGGAGCTTATCAACACCCGCTTTTTGGTTACCCTGAGGATCGATAACCCCAACCCCTTTCCCGTGGATCTTTCCAGTTTTCGGTACGAATTGTACGGCGATCGGCGTTTTTGGGCCGACGGTCTCGTAAAAGATGCTTTACGGGTGGAAGGGCGGACTTCCACGGAACGTCAAATCGCCCTGGTAATGAATTTTATCGATATGAAGCGGGAACTGCTGGATAGAATTATCGCCCTCAAGTCGGTGGACTACCGCTTTAAGGGACAGGCCCAAATCTCCGTGGATATGGGGTATATAAAAGAGTTTATAAGTTCCTTTGATCAATCGGGGGAGGCGGCTGTCAATTAGTGTTACGAAGATTAATTTTTCATGCCTTTTTTTAAAGCAAAAATCTATGTCTCACCCGTAGTAAGGGTATTCTTTGAAGGAGGATACCCATGTTCGTTCCCCCATTTTGTCCTTACAAAGCCTGCCCCAACCACACCATCGTTCCCGA
>Ga0078972_1004912_pt1 | contig 35165 bp, 40 predicted proteins | sample YelNatPaOPGAMG01_FD_67568 | JGI IMG/M metagenome (GOLD analysis project Ga0078972, IMG submission 67568) | Hot spring thermophilic microbial communities from Obsidian Pool, Yellowstone National Park, USA - OP-RAMG-01 (SPADES assembly) (version 2) | ecosystem: Environmental > Aquatic > Thermal...
AAAGGGGGCAACGCTTTTAAGAAATTTGTCTCCAAAGTTGCGGGATCGTCTAATGGTAGGACACATGCCTCTGGAGCATGGTATCTAGGTTCGAGTCCTAGTCCCGCAGCTTTGGAGAGAAGAAATCATTTGGCGGGGTGAAGTAGGACACATGCCGCCTTGCCCCGCAGCATGCGGGGTGGAGCATGGTATCTAGGTTCGAGTCCTAGTTCCACAGCACTAAAAAATATACCCGATGAGGCTGTGAGGCGATGCCTAGACCAATTGTACGCGACGGCGCACAATTGAGTCGAAAGAGATTCCTAGTCTCCCAGCCAACTTTTTTCACAAGGGGACTGACGTAGTCATCTTTTTTTGATATACTCAATATAATCAACAACGGGAAGATGGGGAATCGGCAATAGCGTATGTCCAACACCAAGTCCTTCACCTTGATAGAACTTCTTATTGTGATTGGTATATTGGCAATTTTAGTAGCCGCAGTGGTTGTCACTCTCAATCCCGCTCAACTGCTTGCCCAAGCCCGTGATAGTAAGCGTCAACAAGATCTCTCAGCTCTTAACCAAGCTCTCAACACCATCACCGCCTTAGATCAGTCCCTCTTTATGGGAACTTCTTCTATTGTCTATACTTCTCTCCCTGATTCAACCACCACCTGCGCTAACTGGAATCTTCCCCCCCTTCCCTCTGGCTGGCAATATCACTGTAGTCCCACCTCTACTCTTCAAAATACCGATGGTACTGGTTGGATCCCGGTTAACTTCAAGACCACGGGAGTGGTCTCTCTCTCATCTCTCCCCATAGACCCCCAAAACACCTCATCAACGGGTCTGTACTATACCTATGTGACGGGAGGTTCTTGGGAACTTGATGCTATCCTAGAATCTCAAAAATATCGTCAGGATTCTAAAATGTCCAAACAAAATTTTCCTGGTGTTGTAGCAGTTGGAAACGATCTCAATCTTTCGCCACTTTTTAACTCTACTGGCCTTGTTGGTTATTGGAATTTTGATGAAAGGAGTGGAACTATTGCGTATGATAAATCAGGAAACAACAACAACGGAACACTTGTTAATGGTCCTATCTGGGCTCAAGGCAAAGTTGGAGGTGCACTCCAATTTAATGGTGCCAACATGTGTGTTAATGTGGGCTCTAAACCAATGTTTGATTCTTTAATTAATAATTTTAGCGTAATTTTTTGGGGATATTCTAATGTATCTCAAACGAAGCGACTAGTAAGCAAAGGGTATCTAAACCAATGGGAGTTTGAGTTCCGTAACGATAACTGTCTTGCTATGAATTATTTTGATGGAGTGTCGAATCGTTTTTTGGCTAATCGTTATTGTGGTGTTCCAAATAATCAATGGTTTTTTGCTGCTTTTATAATATCAGAAGGTGCACTAAAGGTTTATTACCAAGGAATCTTAGTTAACACGACTGTTTTACCAGCGTCTTTGGTTCAAACCAATTACGGTGTTCTAGTGGGAAGTCGTGAGAATATTTGCCCTTCTGATGGAACGTTCAATGGCCTCATCGACGAAGTTCGTATCTACAACCGCGCGCTCTCGGCATCCGAAATAAGTGCTTTGTATAACGCCACCAGGTAGTAGAATATGTGCTCGCTTTGCGTAATGGGGGAAACGGCGCATATTCACAACCTGGCAGGCCCGATAGTAGAGCCGAGCCGGCCACGTCCTTCGCACAGACGAGAATATCGGCGGTTCACTACCTAGCGTGTGGTGTCGGGTAACCAACGACAAACACTAGTCCTCAAAACCCCACACCCCACTTTCCTCCCTTTAATTTCCGCCTCTTTTTTGGTATGCTCTAGATATGTCAGAAACAGCTCCAATACGCGTCAGAATAGCGCCATCGCCTACAGGTTTTTTGCATTTAGGGACGATTCGTACCGCCCTTTTTAACTATCTCTTTGCAAAAAAGGAGGGGGGTGCTTTTATTATCCGCATCGAAGACACGGACACTCAGCGCTCATTGCCTGTCTACGAAGAGAGTATTCTGAGCGGCTTGAAAAAACTTTCCATCACCTGGGATGAGGGCCCTGATGTCGGCGGCCCCTATGGCCCCTATCGTCAAAGCGAACGGACCGATCTCTATAGAAAATATATTAAGCAACTTCTTGACGAAAAAAAAGCGTATTGGTGTTTTTGCACGAAGGAGGAACTTGAGGAAGAAAAAAAGGCAATGCTTTCCCAAGGGCTTTTTCCTAAATATAGCGGCACGTGCCGGCACCTTACTCCCGAGCAGGTTGCGGCAAAAAAATCAGCAGGACAAAACGCCGTAGTGCGTCTCATGGTCCCTTCGGGTATGACGATTGAATTTGATGATATGATCCGAGGAACTATCTCAGTTAATTCTGATACGATCGGCGATATTGTGATTGCTAAAAGCGAATCGGCGCCGCTCTACAATTTTGCCGTCGTGGTAGATGATGAATTGATGAAAATTTCGCATGTCATCCGTGGTGAAGATCACATTTCCAATACACCCAAACAGATACTCATTCAAAATGCGCTTGGGTTTACGCGACCACACTATGCGCATTTACCGCTCATTTTATCTCCTGATCGCAGTAAGCTATCAAAGCGCAACTTAGAGACGTCATTTGATGAATATCTCAAAGACGGCTATCTGCCGCAGGCCATTGTCAATTTTCTTGGTTTATTAGGGTGGCACCCCGACGATGATCAGGAAATCATGGGCGTGGAAGAAATGACGCAGAAATTCTCTTTGCGCCGCGTACAGAAGGCCGGAGCTATTTTTGCAATGGATAAATTGGATTGGTTTAATGAGCAGTACATCAAGGCGATGCCGCTGGAAACTTTAGTGCAGGCTCTTGATTCTTTTATTCCGCAACACTGGAAAGAAAATCCCAAACGATTGGCCGCCGCAGTTACTATTGTTCGCGAACGAATGAAAAAGCTCTCCGAATTTCAGGAGTTAGCGGTATTCTTTTTTGAGCGGGGAGAGTACACAGCGTCGTTGTTGTCATGGCACGATGCCGATGCGTCAAAAACGAAAACATTCTTAGAAACGGCGCGCGGCGCGCTTGCCGAAATTCCCGCCGACGCGTTCCATCAAAAAAATTTGGAAGAAAAAATTATACCGCTGGCCAATCGCCTTGGCAGGGGAGAGCTTTTGTGGCCGTTGCGGGTTGCTGTTTCCGGGCGGAAAAATTCTCCCGGTCCGTTTGAAATCATGTCGGTATTAGGGAAAGACGAATCACTGGAACGGATTGACAGGGCGATAGAAAAATGTTCTGCTGGTTTTGACCGCTAATACATATTGAAATGACGACCCACTACTATCATCGGCGATGTTTTTTTACCTGTCTTGCGGTCGTGCTTCTTGCCAGTGTCGTTATGATGGCGTCTGGCATATTGTCAGCGCGCGCCGATACTACCGCGTCCAGTACTCAGGATGTTAACGCGCTTATTAGCGCCAAGAATCAAGAGCTACAACAGATCAATCAACAGATCGCACAAAATCAAAGCCAGCTCATGCAAGCTCAACAGCAGAAACAAACGCTTTCATCGCAATTATCTCAAATTAATGCCGAGATCAATCAAATTGATTTAGGTATCCAATCGAGCAAGATAACCATCGACACGCTAGGCCTTCAGATCGAGCAATTACAATCATCTATTGCTCAAGGACGAAGCGACGTTGCCCAAAAGCAAGAGGCGGTCAAAAAAGTTTTGCAGCAGATGCAGGAAGCCGAAGGCGACACCCCACTGATGATTTTATTAAAAGATCAAACCATTTCCGATAGCGTTATGGCTATCCAATCGTTGCAGGATGTGAATAACAAACTATTGACCAGTATCAATGATTTGCTTAATACGCAACAACAGCTCACCGCCGCGGTTGCACAGGCATCAGAAATCAAACAAAGCAAGGAACAGGAATATCAGAATCTCAATAATAAAAAAATAATTGCCAGCCAGCTAAGCCAGGAAAAACAGCAATTTCTTGCTCAGACAAAAAATCAAGAGAAACTTTATCAAGCGTCATTGGCCGCACTTCAACAACGCCAGCTTGAGATTGCTTCAGAAATCGATTCATTGGAAGCGCCGTTACGCGAAAAAATCAATTTCAAGTCATTGCCCAAATTCGTCCCGGGATTATTAGCGATGCCGCTCAAAACATTTATTATGACTCAGGGATACGGCTCGACAGCATTTGCTAAAGGCGCGTACAAAACGAGTCACTGGCACAATGGTGTTGACTTGGCCGCGCCAATCGGCACGCCAATCTATGCTGCCGCCGATGGCATTGTGTTGGCCGCGACAAACCAAGACGTCTACTGTCCGCATGGCGCCTACGGGAAGTACGTTGCCATCAAACACCTTAACGGCTTGACGACGTTGTATGGTCATATGTCGCTTATCGTCGTGACAAAAAATCAATCAGTGAAGCGCGGCGATCTTATCGGTTATGTCGGCAGAACGGGATTTGCCACCGGACCGCACCTTCATTTCGGCGTCTATGATTCGGAGACATTTAAAATTGCTCCAAGTCGATACTGTGGACCGGAAATGCCGTATGGTGGAGACATTAATCCGCTCAACTATCTGCCGACCATTCCTTCGTCTCAAATTGCTCCTGGTAGCGGGGGATTACAGCCGGGAGAATAATGTGCTATTATTGTTTCACATAAACACTACCAACCATGAATACGTTGCTGGCGACGCTCTTGGGGCAGGTCTTTAGTCCGGTTATTTCGTTTCTCAAACAACAAGGTGTGTGGGATGCGCTCGTTGCTTTCTGGGCGGCGGTGAGCGGTTTTATTACTGTTGGGTACGCCTGGTTAAGCACACATGTTGATATGGCTATGGTCTGGCGGTGGGCGATAACCTTTTTCAAATTTGTCTTTGCGGTGTTGATTACGCTTTTTCAGATACTAACCAATCTTTTTACTTGGCTCACGCACTATTTTAAATAGTGTGGTGGCTTAGCGTTGGTTCTCCGAGAGGTGTCGTTGGCGGTATTGTTTTGGATGCTCATTAATATACTATGTGTCGCAAAAGGTATATTGTGCGACATATAGTATATTGTTAAGACGGGCATAGAACAACACTCCCCTTGGTGTAAGCATATTATTTGTGCTACATTTCTCGCGTATGAATGACTATAAAAACGATCAGGAATTTTTAGAAAATTACGGATACGATATTAACGGCACCTGGTATCCCCGCGTTACCAAGATCGTTGAAATCAAGGCAAAGCCGGCCCTCTATCGCTTCTATGCCCAACTCCCCAGCTTTGAGCATGGTGAGGCCATCAAAGAGCAATCAGCCAAGGAAGGAACGGCTGTCCATGAGGCCGTAGAAGCCCTTTTAGTAGGCAGAACCGACTTTCCTACGGACCCGGCGGTAAAGCCAGCCGTAGACGCATTTTTGGCATTTAAAGACCATTTAAACATTGTCGTAGATCCGTCTTTGGTTGAAAAGCGGGTTGCTAATGTCAAAGAACGGTATGCCGGCACGATTGATGCCTTGGCGACCATAAATGGAAAATTTGGCATATTGGACATCAAAACATCCCAATCGGTTTATCGCGACTACAATCTTCAGACGGCCGCCTATATGGGAGCTCTGCGCGACGAATTTCCTACTCTCTCCACGCGATGGATTTTGCGTATCGATCAATTTCAGACCTGTGTCAAATGCGGAAGCACCATGCGATCAAAAGGCGGCCGGGAAAAAGTCCGTTTAATTTGGAAGTCGGGCGACTTTGCCGTCAGACGCAAAGCCGAGCGATGCGAGCACGAGTGGGCGGACCCCAAGGGCGAGGTTGAGCTGGTTGAGTCCCCTATTTGGGAGAATGATTTTCACGCATTCCTAGGCGCCAAACGCCTCTGGGAATGGGAGCACGAAGAGATACTCAAGAAGATTGGATACTTATAAAATAAAAATAGGACGGCAATAATTATTGCCGTTTGCATCAATTGCTGTTCTTTTCTATCACGATCGGCGGGAAAGAAGCGTCTCTCCCCCACAAATACCCCAGTCCAAAGACGCATGACATCATCAGCGCAACGACAATAAACAGCGCTATTTCCCGGCGATATTTTTGCATCCATTCGCGCGCCTTAACCAAGTGCGAGGGAAGTTTCATATGAACCGTTGACTATATCAAAAGTATACGGTATACTCCCCTTGCTAAGCAATAGCCGTTTTCTGCGGCATTATTTTTGAGCTATGGCACATACTAAACAACTTGGATCAACTAAATTAGGACGTGATTCAGCCGCTAAGCGGCTCGGGGTTAAACGTCAGCAAGGTCAACTCGTGCGTGCGGGCGAAATTATTGTCCGCCAGCGGGGCATCCGCTATCTTCCCGGCGACAACATCAAACGTGCCGGCGATGACACACTCTATGCCGGAAAAGCGGGCACGGTTGAGTTTAAGCTGGTTAAGAAAATCGGTTTTAATGGACGGTTGCGCTATGCAACAAAAGTGAGCGTTAAGCCCAAGGCATAAGCAAGGATTTTATCAAAAGACCAAAAACATCCCCGCCATCGAGGGTGTTTTTTATTTTGCGTCGGTTTTTCTCTTCTTGCGTTTCCGCGCCGCGCGGTGCGATTTTTGTTTTATCTTTACCGCGCGCACCAACTACCCTCTTTACCCTATAACAATTTATACCCGATCGGGCCTCAATTGTTATACACATGTGTTATACACATGCAAAAAATACAAAAAGACATGCGGATAGAAAAAGAAAATGAGCAAAATGCCCAGAGCGGCAAAGATGGCATTCCAAACAAAAAGACCGGTTGAGCAAAGAAGCGCGGGAAGGGCGCGGGCCAGAAAAAAAAGAGAAATTGCCGGAAACGTTTAATTCTCGTCGCTACCGGTGACAAGAATTGTGATGGGGAACGAGGCGCCATCCGCTCCCCTGCCAAAGGTTATGCGCACTTGTTTTTCTCCCAATTCTTTTATCGGTTTTTCGGCACAGACAATATCATGTTCATCAATGATGGCCCCTCCCGGTTGCGTGTGAGCAAACGTCAGAACTGCTTTTTCTATTTCTTCCGGATGCACGGCAGTAAAAATCTGTCCGTCTTTTCCGGTTTTAACCGTGAGCGTAAATGAATGTTTTTTTACCAAGGGAATGAGCGTGGCGATCGTCTGTTTTTTTTCCTGCTGATGGCGCAGTTCGCTTTCACGCTGCGCCTGTACCTGCGCAACGATGGCCGTCGATGCGGGCTTTGCCCATCCCCTGGGAAGTAAAAAATTTTTTGCGTAGCCGTCGGCCACTTCTTTGATCTCTCCTTTGCGTCCGGTGGACGGAATATCGCGCGTCAAGATGACTTTCATAATGAGTAAGACGATGGATTAATGCGTTATTTGTTTTGCCAATGCTTTGGCGGCGGCGGTTATCCACTGCTGATCGGCCGCGTCCGGATTATCCGCATATGCCTGGTCGCTGGGAGTTTGGAGAACAACGGTTGGCTCTATACCTTGTTTGTCAATCATATGCCCTGCCGGTGTGATCCAGTGAGCGATAGTCATTTTTAGCAATCCCTTTTGGCCATCGAGTGTAAGCGGGAAAAGCTGTTGAACCGTTCCCTTGCCAAAACTTTTCTGCCCCATCACCAATGCGCCGCGGTCATCCTTGAGTGCGCCGGCAAGAATTTCTGCGGCTGAGGCGCTCCCGCCGTTTATCAGCACTGCTACAGGGATATTGGCTAAAATAGACGGGCCATTGGATGTGTAGGTTTGGTTTTGGGATGCATCCCGAAACGCTTCGGTGACAATCGGCTCTCCTTGTTTGATAAAGAGCCCCCCGATGGCCGTCGCGCCATCAAGATACCCACCGGGATTATTCCGCAAATCCACGATAACCGCTTGTGCGTGATGCGCCACTGCCTGCTGGGCCGCATTGTAAAAAAGCTGGGGCGCCTGCTCATAGAAATTATCCAGTTTGATGTACGCAATAGATCCGTTTTGATCTGCGACGCCCGAACTATTGACCATCTTGAAATCAATAGTCGGAATCTGAATCGTGTCGCGGACGATTGAGAAATCTTTGCTCGTCTTCCATCCTTTGCGAAGAATAGCCAGGACAACCGTTGTTCCCTTTTGTCCACGGATGGCGCTTGCCGCTTGGTCAACGGTCATGTTGGTAGTGTCGGTGCTGTTGATTTTTAAGATGGCGTCCTGCGGCATGAGACCGGCTTTTTCGGCGGGTGTTCCTTTGAGCGGTGCGATAACAACTATCTGGCCGTCTTTATTAACGCCGATCTCAGCGCCAATACCCGAAAATTTTCCGCTGATTTCTTGCTCGAAATCTTTGGTGCTTGTCGGATCAAAAAAGACGGTATAGGGATCATGCAATGAGTCAACCAAGCCCTGAATCGCGCCATACATCAGTTGCTGATTGTCTGCCGTTGAGCTTGGAGAGACATATTCTGATTTGAGGATGTTCCATACGTTCCAGAAGGGAGAAAAGTCAGGAATTTGTTGGCCAGCGGTTGGATTTGAGACTCCCTCAACGACAATCGTGCGCGTTTGCCGATAGCCAAGAGTAAATCCTGCCCAGTATGACACTCCGATAACGATGGCGGCGCCGACGATAACTCCGGCAAAGATGGCGCTTTTTTTCGTAATGGGGTGATGGAATATATTTTTGATTTGCATAGTGCCCTGTAGAATATCACAGCAGGCGTATTTCGTCCAACGCGTCAAACGAGTGGAAATATCTCCTACGGTGTAGTATGATGTAACATAGTAACGCGCGCCACATATGGACACGGAGGAGTATTTTTCACTGCTCAATAAACGCTCAAAAGAAAGCCGATCGTATCGCGCTTTCCAAACAACCGGAACCGACCTAGCTGAGATTCTTGCGGACCCAAAACACATCGCACTCTATATCAAAATCGCCAAGACGGTTGATGCGCAAACACTTTTGCAAACCGCCAAGCTGATTGTGCAAAACGAAAACGTACGCAATCCAGGGGCATACTTTATGCGCATCGCCAAAGAAAAGGGATGGCTTGCATTTCTGACCGACGGTGCTCGGACGGCTGCATCTTCTCGAACGCGAACAACAAAAACAAAAAAACGAAAAAACGCATGACGCTCATTACTTCCGCACAGAAAAGGATATGGACTATTTTTAATCCGGATGAAGAAAAGCTTTTGCGGCATCCGGTGCTTCCCTTTGATTTTGCGGCGTATTCAAAAAAAGAAATAGACGAACTGGTGCGCCATATGCGGGCGATGATGGTGCGGTACAACGGCATCGGGCTCTCGGCAAATCAAATCGGCTTGAATATGAACGTGTTCGTGTGTCAGCTCCCTTCGCCGGATGGGAAAGGATATACGGGAAAATTTTATGCGGTTTTTAATCCACGCATTACCTCGCGTGGCGGGAGAAAAATTCCTGACTCGGAGGGGTGTCTGAGCGTACCGGGATATTATGGCGACATCGATCGGTCAGAACGCGTGACGCTGGAAGGGTTTGATAGAAACAATCGGCCGCTCACCGTCAAAGCCGATGGATTATTGGCAGCTATTTTTCAACATGAGACCGATCATCTAAGCGGAAAGGTTTTTCTTGATCGTGCTCATCATATCATCCAAGTCGATTCCATAAAAGAAAAAAAATAATCATACTGCGCTATGCGATACATTTTTTGGGGAAGTTTTGATTTCGCGCAGGGGGTTTTGGAGCAATTAGTTTCCGCGGAATTATTCCCGCTGGCACTGGTTTGCAATCCCGATCGTCCCGCGGGGCGTCACGAAATCATCACCCCCCCGCCCACCAAGGCATTTGCTTTGGCCAACGGCATTCCAGTGCTCCAACCGGATGATATGAATAATGATATGCTTCGCGATGCGTTGGCGCGCCTCAAACCCGAAGTGTTTGTGGTGACGGCTTACTCGAAAATCATTCCCAACGACATTATTAATCTTCCTCCCTACGGCACGATAGGCGTTCATCCATCATTACTGCCCTTGTACCGCGGTGCCACGCCTATTCAATCGGCTATTCTTGCGGGCGATGAAAAGTTTGGCATATCCATTTATCGGATGGATGAGAAAATTGATCATGGGCCCGTGCTGGCACAAACAGAAATAACCGTAGAAGAAAATAAACGAACATATAGCTATTGTAGTCAGCTCTTAGCAAAGGAAGGCGGGATGCTTTTGGCAAAAACGCTTCCGGCTTATTGTGCGGGAGAGATCATCCCCTCTCCGCAAGATGAAAGTCGGGCAACATATACAAAAAAAATATCAACCGATGACGGATTTGTTGATGTGGCCCATGACGACCCAACGATTATTTTACGTAAAATCCAGGCACTCAACCCAAACCCGGGAGCATTCGCGATCATTGATGGCAAGCGCACAAAACTGCTGGCCGCAACGCGGGAAAACGGCACGGTTGTTATTACGCGCATCACCAAAGAAGGCAAGGCGCCAAGCGATGCGCGTATCGTCCTGACGCCTCGGTAATGCCCGCTTTTGTTTTTGACGATTTTTTACCGCGCCTCAACGAAGCGCTTTTCTATCGTTTTCCAATCAATGGCTTTCATAAATGCCTCAATGTAATCAGCTCGCTTTGTCCCGTAGTCGGGTATGAACGCGTGTTCAAAAACGTCTAGGGGAAGGAGAATCGTTCCGCCCGCCAAGTGGCCGCTATTGTGTTCATTGACCCAGACGTTGAAGATGCGGTGCGCCAGGGCATCATAATACATAATCCCCCATCCGATTCCCCGCATCGCCGCAACCGAGCGGAAATCCTTTTCCCACGCCTCAACGCTTCCAAATTCTTTCTCCATCGCCGCTTTTAGTTGCGGTGCCTGGTCAATCGCGGAAGGTTTTGCGCTCATGCTTTCAAAGTAATATTCGTGCAAACGCATCCCGTCAAACTCCCACCCAAACCGACGCTCAAGCTCGGCGTACCCCGGTTCCGCATTCTTCCCTTCGGTGCGCAGCGCGGCGAGGGTATCGATAAGTTTATTAACGTTGGCAACGTATCCTTGATACAGGGCAAAATGCAGTTTAAGCGCCGCATCGGAAAATCCCTCACAGCCAAAAAGAGAATCGAAGTTTTTTGCTTCGTATGCCATATAGGTAAAAAGTTACTGATAAAGCAACTACTTATACCAACGGAGCCTACCTGCTAGGAAGAGTTTTTCTTCGTTGAAATACCCAACAGCGCGTAGAGTCCGCAGTACCCCAGTGCTCCGGTAAAAAGGAGGACCAGACCGACGATTGCAATCACGATGGCCAAATAGACATTGGTCACTATGGTCGCCAGCCAAAAAAGAATAACTGCCAATATAACCCTCAAGATACGATCAATGGCTCCTTCGTTTGTTTTCATAATAATACATGGTTAATAGTACTCCTATTCCTACTACGCTCAAGCATAGCACTTTTATTCATAGGCGTATAGTGCCGCGCGAATGTGATGATATGGACTTTCAGTAAAAAAAGTGCTCCTTTGAGGAGCACGGTGGTGTTTATTTTTTGCCATCTGATGATTTTGGAAAATCAATCGAGGTGGTTCCTTGGAAAGTCACAATGACTTTTTCAATAGGAAGATTGGGGAGAATCTTTCTGACCTCCGCGGCAGCTTTCTCAAGTTCGGCGGAATGAAAGGCGAATTCTTTCTCCCCGGGTCCGCCACACGCCGCCGATCCTCCGTACCCGCCGCAATCAACGTGGTTCATAAGAATTACCTTTTGCGTGTGATGGAGGCGGGCAGACGCGGCGATCTGTCCCAACACGAAATCACGGTCTGATTCCTTCTCCGGCGACGCTAAACTTTTCACGCCGCCAGCAATAGATATCAAATCAAAGTCGCGTATCCCCTGCTCGTGCAGAAAATCCAAAAGAGCGTGCCACGCGCGATGATCGTAACACCACACGATCACCGCTTGAGCCGTATAATGTTCTTGTGCCAGCCGAATATTTTTGTTCTCTTTCATGTTTCCTCCTTGGTGGGTTAGTTTATAATTCGCGAACAAGAATGTTGACGATACTTCCCGGGAGAACTTCAAGCAATCCAGCGTTGGCGGAATTGATTGTATCATCTTTTCCATCAATGTCAATAATCCGTATGGGTCCCGGGGTTAAAAAAGTGATGTAGGGACGATGATTGTCCAAAATCGTAATCTCCCCCACCGCCGTCTTACAGGTCACGCTCTGCGCTTCGATGCGGTGCGGATCGTCTTGTAGTGTGTAGATGCTGACAAGCATGGTTAGACGATTACTTCACTAATGTCTCCTTTCATATAGAAGGCCTCCTCCGGTTTGTCGTCGTGCTTACCGTCTAGAATTTCTCGGAATCCCTCAATAGTTTTTTGGCGCGGAACAAATTTACCCGGAATACCGGAAAACACTTCCGCGACGTGCATCGGTTGAGACAAAAAGCGTTGTATCTTTCTGGCGCGTGCCACCAAGGTCTTGTCTTCGGCGGACAGCTCCTCCATACCCAGAATGGCAATAATATCCTGGAGCTCTTTATAACGCTGGAGCACTCGTTGAACTTCTTGCGCAACGCGATAATGTTCTTCGCCGACCACCTTGGGCGAAAGCGCGGTTGATGTTGATGCTAACGGATCGACGGCTGGATAAATACCAATTTCAGTCAAGGGACGCGAGAGCACGATGGTTGAATCCAAATGGGCAAATGTAATAGCCGGCGCCGGATCGGTGATGTCATCGGCTGGTACGTAAATAGCCTGCACCGAAGTAACCGATCCTTTGTCGGTTGACGTGATGCGCTCTTGGAGTTGTCCCATTTCCGTTGCCAGCGTCGGCTGATAACCGACCGCCGAGGGCATGCGCCCCAGCAAGGCTGAAACCTCTGACCCCGCCTGCGAGAAGCGGAAAATGTTATCAATAAACAGGAGAACGTCTTTGTGCTCTTCGTCGCGAAAATATTCAGCCATCGTCAGCGCCGATAGGGCGACGCGCAAGCGAGCTCCAGGAACTTCATTCATCTGCCCAAAGACCAATGCGGTTTTCTCCAAAACACCCGACGCTTTCATTTCGTGGTACAAATCATTTCCTTCGCGCGATCGTTCTCCGACTCCAGCAAAAACAGATACGCCGCTGGCCTCCTCGGCAACGTTGCGGATAAGCTCCATAAGCAGGACGGTTTTGCCTACGCCGGCACCGCCGAACAAACCAACCTTGCCGCCCTTAATAAACGGCGCAATAAGATCGATGACTTTGATACCGGTTTCAAACACTTCAACTTTTTTTGACTGCTCGGCAAGCGTGGGCGCTTGGCGATGAATGGGAAGCCGTTTTGAGAATTTTTTATTTGGATTATCAAATGGCCGCCCAAAGACATCAAAAATGCCCCCCAGCACTTCCGTGCCGACCGGAACTTGAATCGGCGCACCGGTGTCAATAACTTCGTCGCCGCGCCTCAGTCCGTCAGTCATCGCTAAACACACTGCGCGCACCAGTCCTGGTTCAAGGTGTTTTGCCACCTCGGCGATCACCACTGATCCATCGCCCCCTTTTATTTCCAACGCATTAAAAAGCGCCGGAGGTGTATTCCCCTCTTTAAATGCCACATCGACCACTGGACCGATAATCTGCGTAATAACTCCTTTGTTCATATCGTGTTATGCTACGTTTGACCCTTGAATAATTTCTGTTATTTCTTGTGTGATTGCCGCTTGGCGGGCTTTGTTATACTGCAAAAGAAGTGCGTCGGAAAGATCGCGCGCGTTATCGGAAGCACTCTTCATCGCCACCATCCGCGCTGAATGTTCCGATGCATTGGCTTCCAGAACGGCATGGTAGAGATTTATTTCCAGCAGGCGCGGCGCCAGAGCGTCCAGAACCTCCTGCGGGCTGGGCTCGATGAGATATTCAAATGCGTCCATGTGCCGCGCCAGTTCCTTGCGGCTTTCCAAATGGTGCAACTCGGAATATTTCCCATATTCTGGAGCAATATCACGGATCGTTTCCCAAATGCGATGCGCGTCGGTTGGTAATAAAAGGCGCGCCAACACGTCCTGCTTGAGTGTTGAGCGGAAGTGCGGAGCAATCACCAGAACGCGATCCCAGGAGTTATTCATATATCCATCAAGGAGCAGTTGCGAAAGAGGCCGGATTTGTTCGATGCGGACATAGTCTCCAAAATGTTTGAACGATGCGTGCGGCGTTATTCCGCGGCGCAACAAAAACTCTTCGGTCTTTTTTCCTACAGCGATAAAAACGCGCTCATGTCCCTCGTGCGTGTGTGAAAAAATCCGGCGTTCCAATACGCGAAAAACATTACTATTAAACGCGCCAGCAAGCCCCCGATCGGACGCAATGACCACGACGGCGGTTTTTTTAATTGGCCGTTTGCGCATGATGGCCGGCAGATAGTTTGTTTTTGTCTGCACGTACGCCAAGATACGCAGCACCTCTAATGCATACGGGCGGGCGCGCAACGCACGCTCCTGACTGCGGCGCATTTTGGTCGCCGCAACCATTTCCATCGCCTTGGCGATGGTGCCGGTATTGGCAACCGCCTTCATGCGTCGATGTAGTTCTTGACGTGATGCCATGGATTAATGTGATTCAATGCGAGAAGCAAAGAATTCTGTTATGGTTTTCTTGGTCTTTTCTTCAACCGCGCTTGAAAATTCTCCGGTCGTTGCAATCGGCTCAAAAATGTCGGCTGCGTATAACTGCTCCACATACGCAAGCAATTCTTTGTTGACGGCCTGCACATCGGTGCGTGGCACGCTATCAAAGAAACCATTGAGAACCGCGTACAGCGTTACCACTTGGCGTTCAAAAGGAATCGGCGCGCCGTCGGATTGTTTGAGCACTTCGGTAATCAACTGGCCGCGGGAAATTTTTGCGCGCGTCGCATCATCCAGGTCAGACGCAAACTGGACGAATGATGCCAGCTCTCTGAATTGCGCTAGCTCAAGGCGAATTTTACCGGCAACTTTTTTCATCGCCTTGGTCTGCGCCGAGGATCCAACGCGCGACACCGAGAGACCCGCGTTGATGGCGGGACGGATTCCTTGGTAGAAAAGATCAGCCTCCAAATAAATTTGTCCGTCGGTGATGGAAATGACGTTGGTTGGAATGTATGCCGACACGTCTCCCAATTGTGTTTCAATAATTGGCAATGCCGTGAGCGATCCGCCGCCTTTTTCATCGCTGAGTTTTGCGGCACGTTCCAATAGGCGCGAGTGAAGATAGAAAATATCTCCCGGATACGCCTCGCGTCCCGGTGGACGGCGAAGCAGTAATGAAATTTGACGATACGCCGCGGCGTGCTTTGAAAGATCATCGTACACGATCAGCGCGTCCTGCCCTTTCTCCATAAAATATTCGCCGATGGCACAGCCGCTGTAGGGCGCCAGAAAAAGCAGTGGCGCCGGATCGGATGCCGAGGCAACGACCACAATGGTGTAGGCCATGGCGCCACGCTCTTCGAGCATCGCGATGGCTTTGGCGATGTTGGCCTGTTTTTGTCCGATGGCTACATAAATACAGATCGGCCGACGACGCGCGGTATCAAATTGCTGGTTGATAATCGCGTCAAGCGCGATTGACGTTTTTCCCGTTTGGCGATCGCCAATAATTAACTCGCGCTGGCCGCGGCCGATAGGAATCATAGCGTCAATTGAGGTAACACCGGTATGTAAAGGAGTATCAACCGATTTGCGCGCCAATACCGAAGGAGCTTTCTTTTCGACCAGCGCGCGCTTTGTTCCCGCCGGATCTTTAAAAAGGGGTCCCTTGCCATCCAACGGCTCTCCCAATGGATTAACCACGCGACCAATGAGCTCGTCACCTACGGGAACGGAGAGCACACTCCCCAGTCCTCGCACTGTTTGTCCCGCCGCGACATGAGAAAAATCATCAAGCGCTACTGCACCCACCGAGGACTCTTCAAGATTGAGCGCCAGCGCGTGCACGATCCCCTGCGGCGTTTCAATTGCCAACATTTCTTGACTGGCAACATTGGGAAGTCCGGAAATTTTAACGACGCCGTCGGCAACTTCGATGACCGTTCCGATTTCCTCAACCGTTGCGGTTGATTCAAAATCGGCTATTTGTTTTTTTAATTTTTCTACAATGTCGTAGGACATACTATTTAATTACACCGTTAACGATGCGTGAGGAAACAGCTGTTTCAGTTTGCGCGCAAGCGTCGCGTCAACCATGGTTGTTTCGTTGATAATAATTTTTGCTCCACCTATAACGTTCGGATCAATGCGCTGGTGCATAATCACATTGCCGTTGATGGCGTTTTGCAGACGATCGCGCAGAGCCGTCGAAAGCGGATGAGCGCTTATCACCATTGCCGACGTGATCCCGTCGCGACGCATGAACTCTTTTTCGATGGCGGCAATAACCGCGCGCGCTTTAATATAATCGCCGTTGTGTTTTAACGCTCTGAACAACCCATCACACAGCGCGTCGCTATGTTCTGGATAGCGATCCACTAATTGAATAAAAGCTTGAGCGTATTGTGATTGAGCGTATCGCATGCTACTGATTGTGATGGGAATGTGGAAGCGTTTTTTTGAGCGCGTCAACAGCTTCCGCAATTAATGCCTGGTCAAATGGTTCCGGACGCGCGCGCACCACGGAACGAATTCCTTGGGCCACCAAAGTCTCCGCTTCCGCCAAGACATGTGCCCGTGTGACCTCCGCATTGCGTTCGGCCTGTTCCCGCGCTTCCGCGATAACTGCATCCCCCTTTTTTTGCGCGTCGGCGATGATCATCGCCTCCTGCTCTTTTCCCTTTTGTTGAGCCCGCAAAACAATATCTGACGATTCACGGTGCGCTTGCGCCAACGCGTGCGCCTTTGCCAAACGCGCCTCCTCAAGTTCTTGATTGGCCCGCTCGGCTTTTTCCAACCCTTGAGCGATTTTTTCTTTGCGTTTTTTGAGTATCGCCAATACCGGCGCATATACCGTTAAGCGCAGAATAACCAAAATGATGACAAAGTTGATCGCCTGTGTAAGCAATAACCGCCAATCAAGTCCTAATTTTTCTATAAGCTCTGTCATGAAGACATTAAACGAATTTGAGAATCAATGCGGTGACCAACGCGTAGATGGCGATGGCTTCGGTGAACGCGACTGCCAAAATCATCGCGGTTTGAATCTTTGATGCCGCTTCGGGATTGCGTGAGATAGCTTCGGACGCTTTTGAGCCGATCCATCCAATGGCCAATGCCGGTGCAAACGCCCCCATACCCATCACGATCGCGATGGCGAGCAATTTCATTACTTCTGGCTGCATACGTAAATAAAATTAGATGAATAATAAGACGACCTTTAATGTTCCGGTTCTGCAATAGCAATGGTAATAAAGACCAGCGTGAGCATAGCAAAAACAAACGCTTGAATAAAGCCCGCAAACAATTCCAGAAACATAAACGGCAGCGGAACAATCAGCGGCGCCAAAAAACCAACGATGATCAACAACACTTCTCCGGCAAAAATATTGCCAAAGAGTCGGAAGGAAAATGAAATCATCTTTGCCATTTCCGACACCAGCTCCAATATGCCGACAAAGAAATGAATCGGATTGGTGAAGTTGAAAAACTTTCCAACATGTTTGAAAAACCCGAGCGTCAAGATGCCGGCAAGGTTCACGGAAAAAACAGCAATGATCGCCAGCGCCAGCGTAAAGTTAAGATCGGCCGATGGCGATCGTAGCAATGGAACGAACGTCGCGTGAGCGCCCGATCCTTCGTGCAAGCCGATGGAGCCAACCCCGGGGAAAAGTCCAAGCCAGTTGGCAAAAAGCACCGCGGTAAAAATGGTAGCAATCAACGGAAGATATTTTTCTGCTGCCGCCTCATCGCCCAACACCGACGTCATGAGCCCCAAGAGTTTTTCTATGAGCGTTTCAACGCCGTTTTGAAACATGCCGGGCACTAATGCCGCCTTTTTTCTGAAAATAATTCCCAGAACCAGGAGAAGTAACGTAACAACAAAGCTCAATAGCAACGCATTGGTCACTGGAAACGATCCAATGTGCAGTATCGGTTCGGCAATAAGCGAAATGGGAGACATAGGTAATACGGAAAATAACTTTTGTCGTGACACTCAAAAAAACAGGGCCATGGATCTACCCCAGTGCCGCCTGTGACGAGAGCAGTATAAACAACGCGCTCACAAATTGCAACTACTAGCCAATCATGAGCGGGGAGATCGAGCCATTATTTCTTGTCTTCCTCTTCCAAATATTCAACCCATCGCTCGGTCTCTTTTTTCTGGGCAGTTAACTGCATGAGCTCCTCCATATCCTGATGTTTTTTCTCTTTGGCATACTCGTTCTGGAGAAACTTCATGCGAATGTCCAGCTTGAGGAGATTTTCTTTTGCCGACTCAAGATATTCCTTAATGATGTCTGATCGTTTTTTCATGTTGTCAAAAAGTGTAGCACATATTATTTCCGATGCAACTTTTTCTGGGCGGACGATTTTTTAACGGCGCGCGCCACCGCGGTAACGACACGCGGATCAAACGGCGATGGAATGATCGCCGTAGCCGTGGGATGCTGTACCAGACGCGCCAATGCATGAGCGGCGCGCTGCTTGGCGGCCATGTCAATGGCAGTGATTTGTCCGTCCAATGCCCCTCGAAAGACTCCCGGGAACACGAGCACGTTATTGATTTGGTTGGGAAAATCGGATCGTCCGGTCGCTACCACTGCAGCGCCCGCTTTTATCGCCACATCAGGCATTATCTCCGGAATGGGATTAGCCATCGCAAAAACAATGGGACGCGCGGCCATCTTCCCAACATCAACAGCGGAAAGCGCACCAGCAACCGAAACGCCGATAACCGCATCAGCGCCGACGAGCGCGTCGCCGACCGTCCCCGTGAGATTCTTTCTGTTGGTAATAGCCGCCAGTTCTTTTTTGTATCCGCTTATCCCCTGCCGCCGCGCACTTATAATTCCCGTGCTATCAACAACCACTATTTCTCCGGCATTTTCCAGTGCCAGCAAGCGAGCAATGGCGGTGCCGGCCGCACCGGCGCCGACAATAACTATCTTTGCATGCTGAATCGATTTTTTAACGACCCGCAATGCATTGAGTAAGCCAGCCAATACCACAATCGCGGTTCCATGCTGATCATCGTGCATGACGGGAATCGGCAACGCCTCAACAAGCCGACGCTCTATTTCAAAACAGCGAGGCGCCGAGATGTCTTCAAGATTGATTCCCCCGAATACCGGCGCGATATGTCGAACCGTTTCCACGATTTCATCCACATCCTGCGTATCGAGAACAATTGGGAAAGCATCAATATCGGCAAACGCTTTAAACAGCATCGCCTTCCCCTCCATAACCGGAAGCGCGCCCTCCCAACCGATGTTTCCCAGCCCGAGTACCGCCGAACCGTCGGAGATCACGGCAACCGTATTTTTCTTTATCGTAAACTCGCGCACGCGATTGCGATGCGTTGCGAGAAATTTTGAAACCGCCCCGACGCCCGGCGTATAAAAAATACTTAGATCGTCTTTTGTTTTTAACGGAGCCTTGCCGACCACAGAAAGTTTTCCGCCTAATTTTTTATGCGTCGCCAGTGCGCGCGCATCGTATGTTTTTTTATGCATATATAAACACTGCTTGTGCTACTCTTTTTATTTTTACAACCCGCACAAGTATAGCACACGCTTTGTATCAGGCAATGCGTTGCTCAACATTAGAATGGCGGATTTATTATGGACGAATGTCCTTGTATTGCCTTGTCACTGGTTTGCCCAGTAAGATAACCGACGCAAAGTTAGCAGCATAGCGAGCGCTCGTGCGCAAAACGCCTTCTTTTGCCAATCGGCGTCCAGAGGTGTGCGCAATGAGCGTGAAACGAAATGAAACCTTCCCTACCCGCGAGAGACGCTTGGCCACATCGGTATCTTCTCCATAAAATTCAATATTCGTATCAAACCCTCCGATCTTTTCCAAAGCCGTGCGGCGAACGACAAAATTGCCCCCCTGCATCATTGCGCCACGGTGCAATGCGCGACCGATACAATGGACGATAAATCCAACACCATACCACACAAAAGTTAGCGCATTAAGAAAACGCGAGAGATCATAATACACATACGGACCGCTTAAGCCGACCAATGACTCGTCCTTCTCAAAGGCGTGAACGACTTTTTTGAGCCACCCGGGCTGGATGAGCGTATCGGCATCAATGGCCGCAATAATATCTCCATGTGCCGCGATAAAACCGGCTTGTCGCGCGCGCACTAATCCTTTACGCGTTTCATTAACAATGACAACGCCGGGATATTTTTCCCGTACCACGGCTACCGTGCCATCAGTGCTGGCATTGTTCACCACGATGACTTCACTGGTATGCGGTGCGGGCAACGTCGCCACTTCGCTCATAATCGCATCCAGACATGGGCCGATATACTTTTCTTCGTTATAGGCCGGAACGGTAAAGCTTACTTTCATGCGCGCGTATGGATAATTTTATAACGACGTATGACATCAGCATAAACACTCTCCCATTTCTTTGCAATGTGCCTGGGGGCGCACGATTGAACCACTCGAAATGCGCGAGGGTGAAGCATCTCCCACTCATGGGCGTGTTTAATCACGGTAATCAAGGCATCGGCAAGCGCCTCACTGTCCCCCGCCGCAACAATCATACCGTTGTCCGGCAGAATGTATTCAGGAAGTGCGCCGGCATCAACGCCTACCGCAGGAACATGGCAGGCCAGCGCTTGCATAAGCATCAAACTTTGCGTTTCCGATGTACTCGTGATGGCAAAAACATCTCCCGCATTATAAAAATGAGCCAAGGTATGGTGATTAAGCGATCCGACAAAATGGACAGAGTCGGCAATGCGTAATGCGGCGGCTAATTTTTCGAGCGGTTGACGCATTGACCCGTCTCCGACAATCCCCAAAGTCGCGCGCGGGAATTTTTTGAGAACCGCGGGAAATGCCCGAAAAATAACATCAATCTTTTTTTCGGGAGCTAAGCGTCCGCCCAAAATGATCGCCGGAGACCCAAAATGAAAAACATCTTTTAATTCTTTCTTCCGCTCGAGCGAAACCGGAGCAAATCCAGAAATATCAACTGGATTTGAAATTACTTCATGCCGAGCCGTAAACCCACGCGTAACCATGGAAGTAAGAATTGACCGCGACGGCCCTGATACGAATTGACAGCGATTGTAATACCACGTGTCATATCTAAGTATGGCTGGTGTCAATATCTTTTGCAGCGGCATATTGCGGACGAATTCATCAATCATCGTGTGATTGGTTCCGACCAGTGGAATGTTCAATACGCGCGATGCAACCAGCGCCTCAATACCAGTCCCAAAAAAAACATTGGCATGGATAACATCGAGCCGATATCGCTTCATCCAGATCCAGCGCAATCCTGTGGGAATCACTGCGCGCGCTTGCGGGCTGGCGGGCGTTGGTAATGGGATAGAGAAAAGTCGATGTATAAAAACGTTAGGCCCAAGATTGATTTCTTTTCCAAATGCGGCATTGGCAATTGCAAATTCTTTGCGGCCATACCGAGGGACAAAAAAATGGATCTCATGTCCCAGCGCCGCTAACGCGGGAGCAACCATGGTAATCGAGTCCGATATCCCACTTAATTCCGGATAGAAAACATCTGAAAAAATACCAATGCGCATAGACGGTTACTCGACGTTGTTATTGAGCATGCGCCCACCGATTGATTTTCGAACCATGCGACCGCCGATCCATACCAACAATAGTAAAATGACAACCGCGACAATCAACGTTGTAATGCGCGTCGTCGCGTCAGCAATCGCTACATACGCATTACCAAACACATATCCAACACCCATAAGAAATCCCGTCCACACAAACTCTCCAGCTCCATTGGTAATACAATAGCGTCGGAACGGAACTTTGGCGGCTCCCGCGGCAATTAACGTGACAACCGCAAAACCGAATCCCGTTGTCAATTTTGATATAAAAAGAATCTTTGCATCATGCCGTTGGAAAAGCTTTTCAATTTTTTCAAAAAGTCCAACGGTAGTCCCCAACAACTTTCCGAAGGTTCTAATGATGCGTTCTCCGCGCCATCGCCCAAGCCAGTACCAGCATATATCCGCCGACAAATCGCCGACTATCAGCACTCCATAAACCGGAAGCAGGGGCAATGCGCCGGTACGAACCAAAAACCCACTAGCCATCATAATGATCGGCCCCTCAAAAAAGACACCCAAAAAAATAAGCAGGTATTTATATGCAACAAGAAAAGAAAGAAATCCCGGTAATGCGACCACCATGGCATCCATAACAAGGAGTATTAATCAACCCAGAATACCATAGATGCGCGTATTTTTATAGAGCGAGCAATAAAAATTTATTTCAGACGCGCCGGCGGCTATATTTCTATGCGTGAAAAAAGATAACTGCCAACACCGAGCAATACAACGGCGATCAGTGTCAAAACAGCGGCATCAAGCCCGATGCCAAAATACGACACTCCCTCAAACGCCCAGCGCAAGGCATCGACGCCATACGACAATGGATCAAAACGACTGATAATAACAATCACCGAGGGCACGCCGGAAAGCGGGAAGAGCGCCCCCGAAAGAAAAAACGTCGGCATCACTACAAAATTCATAATCAACTGAAATCCCTGTAAGTCGTCTAACAAGGACGCAATCGCCGTTCCAAATGAAGCAAAGATAATCGCGATCCCCAGCATGACCAGCAGAGACCATGGTGCCAAGGCCCATACCGTTGGACGAAAACCAATGAGCAGTGCCAACCCAAACACAATAACACCTTGTAGCAACGCTACCGTGGCGCCGCCCAGCGTGCGCCCGGCCATAATGGTCATGCGCGACACTGGCGCCACCAATGTTTCCTTCAAAAAACCGAACTGCTTATCCCAAATGATTTCAATGCCCGAAAAAATAGCCGTAAACAAAATGCCCATCGCAATAACTCCGGGCGCTAGAAAAGTTAAATAATTTCCCCCGCCAGCCCTTTGGTAAATAGGCCCAAATCCAAATCCAAGCGCCAACAAAAAAAGCAGTGGCTGTCCCAACGATCCCACAATCCGTGCTCGGGAACGGAGGTACCGCTTCAGCTGACGCAACCACAAAATATAAATAGATCGAAGGGTATGCATGGATGTAAAAAATTATCTTCGCAGACCATGGCGCAAACGCATCATGTCGGCGCCGTCTCCTTCCTGTTCACGAATCGCCCGTCCCGTAAGCGCAATAAACGCGTCTTCGAGTGAGCCGGCATTACCGCCTTGTTTCTTCACTTCGGCCACCGTACCGCGCGCGACAATGGATCCGTGGTCAATAACTGCAATGGCATCGGCGACTTTTTCCGCCTCCTCAATATAATGCGTAGTAAAAAAGACTGTAATCCCCTCTTTCTTATTCAACGCTTGAATGTAGGACCAAATATGATTGCGTGTCTGCGGGTCAAGCCCAATGGTTGGCTCATCAAGAAATAAAACCATCGGATGGTGCAGGAGACCTCGCGCAATTTCTAACCGCCGCTTCATGCCGCCGGAAAATCCTTTCACCAAATCATTGCGCCGATCCCAAAGCTCAGTAAAAGTTAAAAGCTCTTTGATGCGCGCCACGCGCAATTCTTTGGGGACATCGTATAAAACGCCATGAAACTCCATATTCTCGTATGTCGTCAATTCATCGTCTAAGCTCGGGTCTTGGAATACAATACCAAACGACGAACGGACTTGGTGTTGTTCTGTCGCCGGGTCAAAACCATTCAAGCGGATTGATCCGCTGGTCGGGTGCAAAAGCGTGGTAAGCATTTTGATGCTCGTCGTCTTTCCCGCGCCGTTGGGCCCCAGAAAACCAAAAATGGATCCACGAGGAACCGAAAACGATATGCCTCGCACCGCTTCAATGGCACCAAATGTTTTTACCAATGTATGAACTTCAATAATTGATTCTGTCATAACGTAATAAACAGTAACTACTCTGTTGTAATAAGCATATCACACATCATTAGAAAATCAAAGTATTTTTAGCATCCGCATGTTTTCTCTCCTCATACAACCACACATAAGCCAAGATTATGCCCTGTTTTTCTCCCATTCCCACGCGGTGCGCACAAGATAGTCAAGATCATCGTGGTGCGGCTCCCAGCCAAGTACGCGCCGTATTTTTGCCGAGTCAGCAACGAGCATTGCCGGATCCCCCGCGCGCCGTTCCCCTTTTTCTTCGGCAAAATCAACGCCAGTTACCCGCTTGACCGTATCAAGAACTTGACGCACCGAAAAACCGTGCCCATACCCGCAATTAAAGGCATCGCTTGCGCCACCGCCGGCTAAATATTCCAGAGCTTTAATGTGCGCGTCAGCAATATCGTTGACGTGGACATAATCTCTCATGCATGTGCCATCTGGCGTTGGATAATTTGTCCCAAAAATTTTTAACGGACTCAACTGACCTTTGGCGGCTTTGAGCGCGAGCGGAATAAGGTGCGTTTCGGGATCGTGACGCTCCCCGATAGTTCCACTCGGATCAGCACCAGCCGCATTAAAATACCGCAGGGCGACATATCGCAAAGACGCTGCCCGCGCAACATCGGCAAGCATCTGCTCGACGATAACCTTTGATTGTCCGTAGGGATTAATCGGGCGGAGCGGCGCATCTTCTGGGGTGGGACTTACCTCCGGCGTGCCGTATACCGCCGCGCTTGAGGAAAAAATAAATTGAGCAATATTGTTCTTCACCGCCGCTTCCAAAAGCGTGATTGAATTGGCAACATTATTCCGATAGTAGGTTAGCGGTTGTTTGACTGATTGGCCGACCTCGATAAACCCCGCAAAATGCATGATAGCATCGGGGTTGAACTCTTGTATGGTGCTGTTTAAGAGCTCTGCATCCCCCAATTCCCCAATGACTAAATTTTTTTCAGGCACGGCATCCTTGTGCCCCTTTGAGAGATTGTCATAGACTAAAACGGAATATCCTTTTTCTTGGAGCATTTTAACAACATGGCTTCCGATATATCCGGCACCCCCCACAACAAGAACTTTTCCGTTTTGCATGATTTTTAAAACTGTATAGACTAACTAACGTTAAAATCAGTATACCACAGTCAACTGCACGTAGTACACCGGACTACATTTTGGCACTGACTCTTTCCCGATCATCTAACAGCCTTTAATTCTTCTTGTGAGGTTTTTAGGCGTGGCATTTGAAAAATCCTCCATCAAGTATGGAGGATTTTTCAAATAACGAAACTATTGACCCTCGGGTTGCCCCGTAGAAACGACCGGCGCAGATTCTTTCGGCTTTTGTTCCGTCTCATCGCCATCCGATTGCATTCTCGCAGAAAGCAAGATGCCAATAATCAAGATAAAAGCAATGAGCCCTATCCAAAGCGATGCCGTTGGATGGCGCGCGATAAGTCCGATGGAAGCGCTTTGCTGTTCGGCATTCGTGTTTTCCGTCGGAACAATCGCCACCGGCTGTGTGAGTGATACTGGTTGGTTCTCAACACTCACACCGGCTGATGCAGGTTCCTGCGTTATCGCCACCGGCACCGACCCTGAGGCACTCTGAGCAAGGGTCCCACGGATAGTTAGCAGGCTCCCTTTCATTCCCTCCAACGTCGCATTGAGCGTCACAAAGCTTGACTGGGGAATCGCGTGCGCGTCAAGACGCGTTTGGATTTCGTCCAGCACCGTCTTAAACACCGACAAGGTCTTCTCTAAAACATTCAAGTCAGCCGCCGAAAAGGTCTCCGGCGTCCCCGCCGTTTGCGCATGCGCATTCTGCGTTGATATGCCAAATCCCACCGCTAACACCGCCACCATCATCATCACTACAAATACCTTTTTCATAATAAAAACAAAACGATAAGATTTTTTTGATCGGTATTTAATTGTCAAAGAGCGGGTAGCGTCGCGCCAAAACTTCGGCGATTACCGATGTTTACTGGTGCAACGTATGCATCGAGCTGTCAAGAGTATACCTCTCACAAAAACAAAAATCAACTCATCTCTGTCAGCGGAGTCACAACAATAAACAGACCACAAAACTTTCGCTTGCCAGCGGCATCAATAATCCTTATGTCCATATTCCTTTAATTCCTTTTTCGCCCTCTTGACAAACTTCCCAAACGCACGATCCTTTTCTTTCTGCTCAAGCTCGGTCATTTCGTAATGCTCGGCCTCTTTTTTCAAGCTAAGGTAGTTTGCATATTTCCCTTTATCCAACGTGCCGGCGTTCAACGCAGAAAGCACTGCGCACCCATGTTCGTGGACGTGCGCACAGTCAACGTATTTGCACTTTCTGGCCAGCATTAGTATCTGATCAAAAGAAACGTCAACGCCAGCATCCGCATCGGCCATCCCCACTTCACGCATTCCCGGATTGTCTATTACGATGCTCCCGTCGTGCAGAAAATACATCTCCCTGTTGGTGGTAACATGCTTCCCTCTGCCGGCGCCAGAACTTATCTCTCCGGTTTTTATATCGCCGCCCCCAAGCAATGCGTTAATAAGAGACGACTTCCCAACCCCCGACGAACCGAGGAAACAATACGTCTTCCCGCTCAATAAGTGCGCCCGCAACTCGTCCAGTCCCCCATCGCTTACAATGCTAGTCGAAATAACCTCCGCATCGCCAAACCTATCTTTAAGTTGGATCCGTTTTGAGTCCAAATCTTCTCTGGAAATTAAATCTATTTTATTGAGCACGATAATGGGCTGCACGCCTCCGGCATGAGCAATAACAAAATACCTCTCAAAACGATTCAAATTATAATCCCTACCGACCGACTCAACGATGAACGCCACATCAATATTTGCCGCTATGACTTGCGTCTCGTTTTTACCGCTGTATTTCCTCTTTATTATTGTTCTTCTGGGCAATACGCCGTAAATCACCGCCCGCTTCGCATCAAGCTCGGTAATCGCTACCCAATCGCCAACGGCCGGATAGTCTTCTCTTGATGAAGCGTTAAACATCTGCTTTCCGGTTATTTTCGCCGCATAGGTACCGGTTGCGTTCCTTACCTTGTAGGATCCTCGGTGTTCGGCAATAACCCGCGCAACTGAAAACTCATCCCAATGTAACCTTTTGCGATTCAACTCAAAAAATGCGTTATAACCCAAATCTATATTCATCTTTTCGGACACTAATTGAATTGCGCTGATTCTCGTTTAAAGGCCATGATTTATTTGGTGGCGTTATAGAGAGCACTTATTTCTGATGCGGAGACCTGCCTGCCGGTAGGCAGGGCAGGCAGGCGGCAGGCAGGCGTTTCTTCCATTATACCCCCCCGACACGTCACCGCAAGAAAAAAGGGGATACAATGGCCACGGTGCCAACCGTTGCCCGGGTCATTATTTTTTCTTCAGTAGTTATTATTTTTGTTTTGATTCCCAGCTTGTGTAGTCACCATTCCCATCGTACCGAACGGTGCTATGCTATAGCATAGCGGTGTTTTTGCGATGTTATTTTTCCATTTCCCCCGATCCCGTTGTCAGTTGCTCACCCCGTGATCGCATAGCGATTTTACGGGGTTGGTCATTGGTGGTTAGCGATCCGTAATGTGTTGCTAGGTTCCGCAATCATTCTCTTTGTTTTACCAAACGGTGCTATGCTATAGCATAGCGGTGCTGTTTTTCGTGACGCTGGTTATTTGAGCCATAGATTGTGTGCTCCTTGTTTTACCGAACGGTGCTATGCTATAGCATAGCGGCATTTTTTGCAGTGTTAGTTTTCTGTTTTTTCGCTCCCGTTGTTAGTTGCTACCCCGTGATCGCATAGCGATTGTACGGGGTTGGTCGTAAGTTGTCGGTTTCCGTCGGTCGTAAATCATGTCAGACCAGCCGTGCAATTTCGCGCGCAATGGTAAATGCCGCCTGAGGTTTTGCAAATTGCCGTGCCGCCGCTTCCATGGAAGCGCGCACGTCCTGATTTTCCAAGATACGCTTCACTTCCTGGATAAAAAGACCAGGTTTGAGATTTTCTTCCTCAATCACACCGCACGCACCGGCGTGCGTATATTCATAGGCGTTATAAAACTGGTGATTTTGCGCCGCTTCCTTGAGTGGGATAAGGATTGACGCTTTCCCAAATGCCGCAATTTCAAAAATCGCGCCACTCCCGGCTCGCGAAATAATCAGATCCGCGGCCAGCATCGCCTCGATAATTTCGTCATGCAGATAGTCAACGATCTTGTACCGATTGCGTTCGACGGGAATAAAGTCTTCCGCCGCCACCGCCAGCTCACTCTTGGCGTTTTGAAAATTCAACGTGCCGGTTTGATGTAATACCTGTGCTATCCGCACCAACGCATGCGCATTATCAATCGCGAAATCATTGATGCGCGTCGATCCCTGTGATCCGCCCATAATGAGTATGAGCGGCGCCTGTGCATCAAATCCAAAAACAGTTTTTGCTTTTTGAGTATGCGGACCGTTGGCATTTTCAATCAGCGACGCGCGCACAGGATTTCCTACGACGGCTACTTTTTCGCCGGAAACAAACGACAGTGTTTTTTCAAACGAAAGCCCCACCCGCGCCGCAAGCGGAAATGCGATACGGTTAGAAAGTCCGGGGATACTATCCGACTCATGGACAAAAATAGGAATATGGAAAAAGAAAGCGGCCAGAACAACCGGCACCGATCCACTCCCCCCCTTTGAAAACACCACGTCAGGCATGAGCCAAAAAAGATGCCAAAGAGCCTGAAGCAGGGCAAAGGGCACCTTGATTGCATCCAGAATATTCCGTGCGGACATATACCGTCGCATTTTAAACGAGGCGATGTGCTTGATGATTATGTTGCGATGCGTGAACTCGCTGGCGTATTCCTCCGGAGAACCGAGGTAGTAGATAGTCGCATGCGACCCGGCAAATTCATCAGTGCTTAAAATCTTTTTCAATTCATCGATAACCGCCAGCATCGGATAAATGTGTCCGCCCGATCCTCCGCCGGTACAAACAATGCGAATAGTTTTTGCGCTCATAACTTTTTATTATGCAGTGGTGTATTTTGATATGTTAGCAATCACCCCCACCATAGTCAAAGAGACCGCCATCGCCGTACCGCCGTAGCTGATAAATGGCAACGGCACCCCGGTGAACGGCAACGCGCCGGAGTTGGCGGCAATGTGAATAATCGCCTGTAACCCGATGACCGAAACAAAACCAACCATCGCAAGACGCGCAAAGTCATCGTGCGTTTTAAGGGCAATGGCAATCCCCCGCCAAATAAAAATAATAAACGCGAGAATCACAAGCGTTGAACCTAAGAAACCTTCCTCCTCGGCAATAACGGCAAAAATAGAATCACCCATCGGTTCGGGCAGAACGCTGTATTTGCTGGTTGATTTTCCAAAACCAACTCCCCAAAATCCTCCCGAGCCGATAGCGATCAGCGACTGGTTGAGATGAAATTGGTCGGTTGACGTTGCGGCCGATAGCGACAATCGCGGAACCACCGCACCCACCGTCGCATTCCAAAACGGAGCAACACGATGGAGCCGATACGGAGTAATAGCGACCAAGCCCAAGAAAATAAGCGCCGTCACCGCCGCCGAAACAGTCAGTTGCTTCCACGATGCGCCGCTGAAGAGATACATAATAACCCCCGAGCCAACCACGATGACCGCCATGGTAGTTGCCGGCTGAAAGAAAATGAGTGCGGCAACTATTCCCGAAACCGAAAGGAATGTTAGATAGGTTTTCCATCCCTTGGTGGCATTGCGCATGCGCGTACTGGAGAGCAATGAAGCAATATAAAGAATGAAGGTGAATTTAAGAAATTCCGATGGCTGAAATAAAAATCCGCCAATGTGGAGCCATCGGCTTGATCCGTTTGCGGTGTGCCCCAGAGGAGTAAAAACCAGCCCCAGCAAAATCACGTTGAGAAAAAAGGCATAGGCGATAAATTTTTTCCAATAGCGATAATAAATGAAATACGCTATCGCGCCGCCGAGAAGTCCCGGAAGCAATCCTTTGAAAAACTGGCTCTTGAGAAAATAATAGGTATCGTTGTACCACATCTTCCCCAAATCGGACGATGCCGAAGCAAGAAAAAGAAAACCGAAGATAACCAGCGCCAGCGTTGTCCATAACAGCACATAGTCAGGCGGATGACCCGAGAGTGAAAAAAATTTCTTTGCAAAACGCATGCGCATTATTTTTTCTTACGAATAGCCATGCCGGCACGCCGCTGATTGGCGACAACACTCCCCTCGCGAACCACCGCCGAACCGTTCACAAACACATATTTTATCTCGCGATCCTTAGTGATAATCGAGCAATCGGCCGCGTATCCCAGTGCCAACAATCCGCGCCCCTCTACGCCGAGAATTTTTGCGGGCAGGCCGGTGATCTTTCTGATGGTTTTTTCGATAGACACACCCGCGCGATCGGCGCGCGCCAAAAACTCAATGAACGTAGCGGTTGCGCGGCGCGGTTTTTCTGCGTCGGACATGCTCGCATCAAAGCTAGGGCTGTTAGAAGCGATCAGCGATCGCGGAGAAAAGAGCGCCTTATCCAGAGAAGGGGCGTGTAAATTTTTATAAAAAATCGCGCCGCGCAGTTTGGTAACACGCATAAGTTCAAGCAGTGCCTTGCGGCTCGTCAGCTCTCGATTTTGCGCAAACGCCGCCAACGATTTCCCATGGAGAAACGGCGCCTCAGGGGTATTGAAAATAATGGTATGCGCCGCATCAATGGCGGGAATATTCTGAAAAATGTGGCCGGCAATCGCCGAATCGTTCATTTTTTCCAACAGTGCGTGCCGATCCATTTGGCGGAGATCGTCGGGGATAAACGAATCAAGCGGCACAGCGCTTTCATCGAACGAGTTCATATCAAAATAAACATCGGCGTGCGTAACATCCTCTTCGATGCGCGCGATCGCATCGGCATAGTCGGCCTCAAACCCCAAGAACGGACGCAGATGAGCAATGACTGCCGTGATGCCCACGTCACGGCTTAAGCGAATCGTCTCCTCGACCGATTCTTTGAGTCCTTCTTTTTCATTGCGTAGATGCGTTTCATATATACCACCCGCGTTCTTCACCGCATCGGCCAGCGCGCGCAATTCATGGTAACCCGTTTCCTGATAGGGGTAGTACCCCAATCCTGTCGACATGCCAAATGCCCCATCGTGCAATGCCTGTACCAAAACGCCACGGAAAATTTGCAGCTCGTTAGCGGATAGAGAGCGAAATCCTTCCGATGGATTTTTCATAAGACCTTCGCGAATCACCCTGTGGCCAACCAGCGTCGCCACATTCACACCCGTCGGATATTGATGATCGAGTACGTCTAAGAATTCCTTGACGCTTTTCCAGTTGATATTAACGTTATCATTGCCACCCCAATGCGAAAACTGCGATAGCGATCCGTAGAACAACGGTGCCAGCGAAAAACCGCAGTTCCCGATAAGCATCGACGTTACGCCCTGCCGCAAGAAATCTGATTGGAAGGGCTGAGAAAACAGCGTCAGATATTTATCCGCACTGGCATTCATATCAAAAAATCCCGGGACGCAATACGCCTCGTTACCGACAATCACCTCATCAGCCCGATACGAGGGAAAACTGCCGATGGCAAGGATTTTTTTGTCCTTAATGAGAATGTCGGCTTTGTACGACGCGCGCCCCGTGCCATCAACGCAGACAATATTTTTGATCAGCGTTGTCATGTGCACAGTATATCACGACCCACGCCTAGCGCAAAAACATCCGCGAGAGAAAGAAGAGCACCAGTCCAAGTCCGTTGCTCACCGCTGAGATAATCCAAAAGCGCATGGTCACGCGCGTCTCGTGCCATCCCAGAGCCTCAAAGTGATGGTGGATCGGCGTTGAAAGAAAAATTTTTCGCTTAAATATCTTTTTTGAAATCATTTGAATGATCACCGAAGCCGACTCAATCACCAGAATCGGCGCAAAAAGCGGCAGAAAGAGCGCGGTGTTAGTGAGGAGCGCGATCGTCCCCATAGTAATTCCCAGCGCCATAGATCCCGTGTCCCCCATAAAAAACTGCGCCGGATAGATATTGAACCAGAGGAACGCCAACAGCGCTCCCATAATCATCCCCGAAAACGCCGCCAGGTTATACCGCCCCATCGCAAAGGAGACTGCCGCCAGAGAGGCAAACGAAAAGAGCGAGGTGCCACCCAGCAGTCCATCCAATCCATCGGTCTCATTAGCAGAAAACGCCGTTGCCACCATCACGAGAATAAAAAGCGGTACATACCACCCATCAATCTGGAGAGGGCCAACGAAGGGCACATAAAGCGTCGTCCACTGCAACTTCACATAGAACCACCACGCGCCGACTAATCCAATAGCCGTATAAACCAAGAGCCGATACTTCATTGACAATCCCCCGCCGCGCGGACCGATTTTAAGAATACCCAAAATATCGTCCGACAAACCGATAAGCGCGGCGACAATCATTGCGATGATCGGCAGATAGGTTTCCCGCCGATCGACAATGTTAAGATATCCCCAAAATCCCTGAGATGACGATCCGAATATATGATAAAGAATAAAGGACACCGCGATCACAATCAGTACCGCACCCCAAATGATAACACCTCCCATTGTCGGCGTCCCTTCTTTTTTCTGATGCAAATGGTAAAAAATCGGCGCGTCCGTATGGCCGATTTGCTTGCCCGCTTTATAGCGGTAGAGCAGGTTGGTAATCATGGGCGTAATCAATAGCGCCACAAAAAAAGAAATGCCCGTTAAAATAAGAATGCGTATTGCGTGTAATGTTATCATGTTGTGTTAGGGCTGAACGGCAGATGATCCGGTTTTTGAAACGGCGTTTGCGCACTGCAAGAGCGCGTCCATGTCTTTGAAACGATCGGCGCTATCAAAAACCCCCGCGATAACTTTTCCTCCATTGTAGTTAAAAATACCCACCAGATTCTCTCCCGACTGATCAATATACCCCGTTTTGCCGCCGACAAAGATTGGTTGTCCTGCATAAAAATCAATATTTGAAAATGTTTTTCGTTTACCGGTGGTTTGATCGGTCGCGACGAATTTCTGCTGGCGGGTAATAGCAAAGATACCCGGGTACGAGTGATAGATATATTGCAAAAGCTTGGCGACATTCTCAAGCGTTGATTGATTGAGATATGAGAGTCCCGATGGTTCGTAGAAAGTTGTCTGATCCATCCCAACAGTCCGCGCCACTTCGTTCATTTGGTTAATAAACCCGGGAAGTCCGTATGCGTCGGCAAGGGCATAGGCCGCATCATTGCTGGAAACCGTGAGCATAATATTAAGCAGATCATGCACGCTATACGATTCGCCAACGGCAAGGGTGTGATCATCCCCTACCCGGGCTTCAATATCGGGAGTAATAGTTATAACGCTATCCGGTTTTAAGAGATTGGTGGCAACAATGGCAGTAACAAGCTTGCTAATGGAGGCGATGGGCCAGCGCATGTCTTGATTGTGCGAAAAAAGAACGCGCCCCGTTGCCATATCTTGTGCGCGATAGAGCCCGGCACTAACCGCCGCACACGCCGTAGTGTTATCGCTTGGCAATGCGGGACTTCCGGCGATGCTGTCGGCGGATGCTTTTGGTTGCACTACCTGCGTTCCAACATCCGGCGTTCCATCGCCCTGCCCACGATCAACGTCTTGTCCCAATGATATGCTCGGTGTCGCGCTCCCCAGAACTTGCGCCATTGATGTCGACCGCTCAGTCGATGTCGTAGTGCTAAAAAACGGAAAGAGCCGTACGGCGTAGACCGAAGCGATAATCACCACCACCAGCAAAAGTGCTTGGTATTTAACGTTATGATATGGTCGCATGTTCTTGTGGTGAGGATAAATCCGTATCTGTTTGGCCTAGATAATTTTCCTTCGCGTCTTGATACCGATGGTATTCGGGCAATTCCTCTACCGAGCCCACGCCCATATATTTGAGAAAATCAATGCTGGCCGTATACACATAGGCATTGCCCTTCCCCGGTTTGCGATCAACCAATCCGCGCACCAAAAGATTGCGCACGATAAAAGTTGAATTGACACCGCGAATAAAATCAATCTGCGGACGCGAGAGCGGGCCAAAGTATGCAATTAACGAGAGCGTTTCCAGTGACGCGGGCGTAAGTTCTTCTTTGAGGTCCTCTTTTGCCAGCGTCTCCAAAAGCGCCTGATGCGCGGGCTTGGTTGCCAACGTCACCTCGTTTTCTCCGCGAACAATTTGTAATCCTCGCTCGGGATCCTGCGCGTACCGATCGGCCAATGTCGCAACCATCGCCTCAATGTCCGCGCGATCTTTTTTGAGCAGAGTCGCTATTTTTTCCAACGGCACCGGCGCGCCCGACAAAAACAAAAGCGCCTCTACCGCGCCCAGCGCGCCGTGATCGTTAGTATTTTTTTCGGATGATGATTGATTCTCGTCCATGGTCATATTTGCGATACACTTTACACCTTTTGAATCGCGATGTCATTAAACAGTCCATCCTGCTGAGCCGTGAGCCGATGATCGCGCAGTAAATGCAAAAGCGCTAAAAAAAGTACCACCGATTCCTGCCGCGACTTTTGCGATACCACATCCGAAAATCGCTGGGCGCGCTCGGTAATCACCGTCAACAGTTCCGCTATTTTTTCTTCCAGAGAAATAATTTGATGTTCTATTGTTTCCTTTTCGGTCGCCAGAGACCCCAGTGACGACACTAAACGCGCCATCGCGTCGGCCACAACCGTTGGCGTCACGCCGGGCGGCGGATAAAACATCGGCGTTACCGTTGCGTATGCCTGGCGTGAAAAAAGTTGCGGTGACGATGCCCATGTTGTTTTAAGCAACGCGAATAGCGGTTTGAGCTCGCGATACAGTTTCAAGCGCCGTTCCAAATCAACCATGGTCTCCTGTTCTTCTTCGGAAATCGGCGTATCGGGCACCAGCATTTTTGACTTAATAAGAATGAGCTGGGACGCCACCACCAAAAACTCCGCCAAAACACGGGTAGCGGCGCGACGTGCTTCTCGATCGTGATCGCCATCATCGGGTTGTCCAGCAACCGCGGCCTCCTTGAGCGATTCAATGTAGGCAATAAAGTCGCCGGTTACCTCGGCTAAACTGACCTGAGTGATATCAAGCTTTTTGGCTTCAATCAGTTCCAATAGCTTGTCCATCGGTCCGGAAAACTCCCCCGTCGTCACCTGAAACATGAA